>OLZD01000571.1_pt1 | contig 12131 bp, 7 predicted proteins | sample 1673451 | NCBI WGS metagenome assembly OLZD01 (sample SAMEA103958112, study PRJEB25191) | human gut metagenome | biome: human-associated habitat [ENVO:00009003]; feature: intestine environment [ENVO:2100002]; material: feces | place: Germany | collected 2013/2015 | reverse complement strand
CAATAACAACCTCAGCCTGAAATCGTCAAAAGACGATTTCGCCGCATAATATGCGGCTTGCTACGCAATGGCTGAGAACGTTTTAGCATTAAATAGTTTTGCTGTGCAAAACAGTGGCGTACCGCCACTGTGGCTTGACAGCCACTTAATTTAATGCTATAATAACAACAACGAATAAGCGGTGACTAACCGACAGAATTAACCAAACTGAAAGGCGGTACATTAATGCCAGGTATTCACGAATCGGGCGAGAACTATCTTGAAACTATCCTTGTTCTCAGAGAAAGAGGGATAGAAGTACGTTCTATTGATATAGTACACGAAATGGAGCTTTCAAAGCCGAGCGTAAGCCGTGCTATGAGCATATTGCGCAACGGAGGCTTTATAGAGGTCGACAGGGACGGCTATATAACGCTTACAGAACCCGGCGAGGAGATAGCACAGCGTATATATGAACGTCACAGAGTGCTTACCGACTGGCTTATCGGTATAGGCGTAGACGAAAAAACGGCTGCCGATGATGCCTGCAAGCTTGAACACGATATAAGCTCCGAATCGTTCGACAAACTGAAAAAGCATATAAAAGAAAAGCACGTTGCCGCAGAAAATGTGTAACGATTTAGTTTTATATCACGGTTGCCTTAAACTAACTTACATACGGCGGTTACGGGAAAGAAAAGAGGAATGTCAGAGTGGAGCAGGAACAACCGAAAATTATCGACGCCAACAGTATAATTACACAGGACAACAAATTATATCACGAGTTTGTGGAGTGTATATCGTCTGCACTTGATGCGAGAGATCCGTATACGGGAGACCATTCGAGGAGGGTCAGCGATACGGCTACGGTCCTTGCAAAAATGCTGGGACTTGCAGATGACGAAATACAGGAAATACATATAGCCGCTCACCTGCACGATATAGGAAAAATCGGAATACCCGATTCCATATTGCTGAAGCCGGGCAGACTTGACGATGAAGAATGGGCGCTGATGAAACAGCATCCTCAGATAGGAGCGGATATACTGTCAAAGTCGCCCAGCTTTTCGAGAATTTCAGCGATAATACTTCATCACCACGAAAGATATGACGGAAAGGGCTACCCGTTCGGTGCAAAGCAGAAAGAGATACCTGTAGGCTCAAGGATAATTGCCGTGTGTGATTCGATTGATGCAATGGCATCGGCAAGAGCCTACAGAAAAGCGCTTCCGCTTGATATAGTCAGAAATGAAATAGAAAAGAATATCGGACTTATGTACGATCCTGCGGTGGCAAAGAAAATGCTTGACAACTGGAGTATAATAAAAGAGATATACGGACACGGCGAGCTTTGCGGAGAGTGTCATTTCTGCCATGATAACGGCGAGGAAATCTGAAAGAGGGTCTTTTTTATGAAAACGTTGCAGCAGATTGTTGATGAGAGCAGATCTATAGTGTTTTTCGGCGGTGCGGGAGTGTCTACAGAAAGCGGGATACCCGACTTCCGTTCACCCGACGGGTTGTATAATCAGAAGTACGATGTACCTCCCGAAGAGCTTTTAAGCCACGAATATTTCTTTGAGCATACCGGGAAATTCTTTGAATTTTACCGTGAGAAAATGCTGTGCCTTGACGCAAAGCCGAACAAAGCGCATCTGAAGCTGGCTGAGCTTGAAAGGGCAGGAAAGCTTACTGCGGTCATAACGCAGAATATTGACGGGCTTCATACGGCGGCAGGAAGCAAGACGGTTTATGAGCTGCACGGAAGCGTTCACAGAAACTACTGCCTTAAGTGCGGAAAAAGCTACAGTGCGGAGTATATGCTCCACAGCGAGGGAATACCTCATTGCGAATGCGGCGGAATAATCAAGCCCGATGTTGTACTGTACGGCGAAAATCTTGACGACAGGACGGTAACCGGTGCGCTGTCTGCTATAGAGCAATGCGACACACTGATTATCGGCGGAACTTCGCTCACAGTGTATCCTGCGGCGGGATTTATACGTTATTTCGGCGGCAGAAATCTGGTGCTTATAAATACGTCTGCCACTCCTTATGACAGCAGGGCAGACCTTGCCATACACGAAAAGGTCGGAGAGGTGCTTGACAAGATAAAGGTAAACTGACAAATACCCGTTGCAGTAAATTTGCAAGGGGTCAGATTGTCGATAAACCTCTTGATTATTTAAAAATGGGGTCGCAGGGGCGTAGCCCCCGACAGGGTCTAGGGGCGGTAGCCCCAGTAATATAGCCCCTTTCCTGGGGAAAGGGGTTTGGGGATAGGGATTGAGAACAAGCATTTTTTTGAAAAAACATACTTTTTCCACAAGCATACCCCTTGCAGTAAATTTGCAAGGGGTATGCTTTTATTCTCCGTCAAATTTCAAGTTCCATTGTTTGCGGCAATTGTCCATAATTTCAAGGACGGCTCTTGTCTGCCACAGCGGATTTATATCGCTCTGCTTTTTGTTTTCGTCAAGACAGCGTTCCACCTCACGCACCTCATATTCATAGCCGTTGCAATCGTGAGTAATAGCAGGCTCAGCAACAAGGTTGCCAAGCTCATCATACAGCTTTACCGAGCAAGTGCAGAAGAACCAGTTGCCGAAAACTATTCTGCCTTTGTTGCCGATTATGCAGGCGGAATTGTCTTTAAGAAAATCAAAACCGATATGCGAGTCGGCAAATTTCCCGTTTTCATATCTTAACAGCAGGGAAGCATCATAGTCGACATTGCTTTTACCAATGTATGCGCTTGTAATGATCTCTTTCGGTTTATATCCGAGGAAATCACAGGCAAATGTCAGCGGATATACGCCCAGATCAAGAAGAGAACCGCCGCCGAGAGAATTTGCATAAAGCCTGTCGTCCGGGTCATACGGGCACAATGACGACAGATCGGCACGGACAAGCTTTATGTCACCGATTCGTCCGGAGGCTACCCATTCCTTTGCCTGCCTGAACGCAGGAATAAACTTCATCCACATAGCTTCCATAAAGAATACGTTGTGTTTTTGGGCAAGTGCGATAAGCTCGTCAAGCTGTTTGCAGTTAAGCGTTATTGTCTTTTCGCAAAGTACGTTTTTCCTTTTTTCAATACAAATTTTTGCGTTTTCGTAATGCTGTGCCATAGGTGTTGCTATGTAGATAATATCAACATCCGTATCATCTGCAAGCTGTTCGTAACTGCCGTAATGCTTTACCGCACCGTACTTTTCTGCAAATGCTCCGGCTTTATCTTCACTTCTTGACGCTACCGCATGAAGCACGGAATTTTCACTGTAGTTTATTGCCTCTGCAAGCTTAACGGCGATTTTTCCGGTAGCCATAATACCCCATCTGATTTTTTTCATATTGCTCCTTATTATTTATAAAAGTACTGCCGTACAGCTTTCACTGCACGGCAGTTATGTCAGTTGTTTACTTTTTTTATACCGTTATCAGACTTCTGAGGGCTCGAGAACCGCATAGTTGCCGTCGTCACGCTTATAAACTACATTGATCTCGCCTGTCCGGGCATTCTTGAACATAAAGAATGTATGCTCAAGCATATTCATCTGGAGGATAGCCTCTTCCTCTGACATAGGACGGAGATTGAACTTTTTATGTTTAACGACTTCAAAATCAGCCTGTTCTTCAACAACATCGTCAAATCCGCCCTTGAATGAGCTGTGAAGCTGTTTTTCAACTCTTGTCTTGTTTTTACGGATCTGTCTTATAATACGGTCTATGCAGGCATCAAATGCGTCGTTCTTGTCTGCCGCTTTCTGCTCTGAACGGAATATAAGTCCTGCTGTGCGGACTGTAATTTCGCACGTTATCATATTTTTCTGCTCGGAAAGTGTTACCTTGCAGTCAGCGTCACCTGAGAAGAAACGATCAAGCTTAGCTTCAATCTTCTTTGTTGCGTAATCTGAGAACGCCTGTGTTACCTGAATCTTCTTCGCTGTAATGTTTACTGTCATATAACTGTCATTCCTTTCGGGGCGATAAACGCCTTGAACTTTATTTGCAAGCGAAACCGTTTGCAAGGGTCTGAGGGGTCATACCCTTTTGACTTGAGTTAATTGTATCATATTTAGCTAAAATATACAAGCCCTTTTCGGCAAAAAAATTAAATTTTATATAAATTGTGCAAAAGCGCCTTTTAAAATTCATCGTTTTATCAATTGACTGTCACATTGTTCTATGGTATAATAAGACTGTAAAATGGCGTGAAGAATACATTCATTTATCACGGCACGTTTGAACTTGAGAATTGCACAACAATTCGGGAGGTAACATATGAACAATAAATTGATGCGGGCAATGGCGTTTACGACCGCCCTTGCTATAACCGCAAGCGCAATGTCGCTGTCTGTATATGCGGCACCCGCAAAATACAGTTCTGTTGAACAGGGTTATATAACTCCTGTAAAGAATCAGGGAAACTGGGGAGTATGCTGGGCTTTTTCGTCAACAGCCATAAGCGAGGCTTCGCTGATAAAGGAGTTTCCGGATAAGTTCAATTCCGAAAATACAGACCTTTCGGAAAATCTGCTGGCGTATATGGTGAGCCACCCGTCGCTTTACGGTAAACTCAACCCGTCGGGCGATTATGCGACATACACAGCTTCATCGGCTACCGACTATTTAGACCTCGGCGGTAATGTATGGGCTGCGGGTCTTGGCCTGATGAACGGAATAGGTCCTTACAATGAAAACAGTGATTATCCTTACAGCGAGGACAATACGCCGAGTATCGTTAATAAGAATTTTACCGAATCTGAGTATTATGAGGTAAGAAATTCTTCTGTTGCAAAAATCACGGGAGTGTTCCAGGCTCATATCAACAACAACAGCGACAACGATGAGTTCAAACAGCTTATTATGGATTACGGTGCCGCTTCATTGAGTTACAACGAAAACTATACAGATAATAAGTTCGGAGAGGATGGAAGCAGTTACTATTATAATCCTAATGAAAATACTTCAAATCATGCTGTAACGGTTGTTGGATGGGATGACAGTATACCTGCGTCTGCATTTAAGACTGCTCCTGCCGGTGACGGTGCATGGCTCATCAAGAACAGCTGGGGAGATTATTCAAGAGATAACGGATATTTCTGGCTGTCGTATTATGATAAGTCGATAAGCGGTGTCGGCATTGCCTATGACTTTACGGTCGATGGCGCCGATGATTACTTTGATACCCGTTACAGCTATGACGGCGGAAACAGCTTAGCCTCATTCGGCTATTCCAGACCTGATATATACGGTGCGAATGTGTTCACCGCAGATGAAGATTCGTATGTTACGGGAGCTGCAGCCTATACTTCCGCAGGAAATAACATCGAGCTTAGTGTGTATACAGGTTTAAAGAATGCAAGCGATCCCACTTCAGGCACAAAATCCGCCGTTGCCACAATGAGCAACGTCAAGTACGAGGGTTATTATTCGCTGAAGTTTGATACTCCCGTAAAGGTGAAGAAGGGAGAATCTTTCGCAATAGTAGCAAAAATAACCAAGGATTCCGGCACGGTCAGAATTTACAGTGAATACGGCTACAGTATGAACGGACTTACATACTCACTCAAAGCAAATAAAGGCGAGAGCTTCTATACATATAATCCTTCGTACGGATGGTTCGATTGCACCGACAGCGGAAAAAATAATCTGATGATTAAGGCTTATGCTGTTAATGCAGAATGCGCTGAGCATACATACGGCGACTGGATAACAGATACAGCCGCAACTTGCACGAAAGACGGTGCGAAGCACAGAGTATGCAAAAAGTGCGGAGCTGTTGAAAACGGCGTTATTGAAAAGCTCGGTCACAATTACTCGGCAGAATGGACTGTTGATAAGCCTGCAGACTGCAAGAACCCGGGCGAAAAATCACGTCATTGCACACGATGCGATGCAAGAACGGATATAAAGAGTATTCCGTCAACAGGTAAACATACATACGGCGACTGGCAGACAGTCAGGGCAGCAACCTGCACAGAAGAAGGAGAACGTATAAGATATTGCCTTGGCGGTTGCGGAACAAGTGAAAAAGAAGTGATTGATGCGCTCGGTCACGATTATTCAACCGAATGGACAATTGATGTACCTGCTACCTGTAAAAATGGCGGTTTAAAGTCGCACCACTGCACACGTTGTGATGAGAGAGCGGATCTGACCGCAGTACCGAAGACAAATGACCATAAATTCGGCGAATGGATAATAAAGAAAGAGGCAAATTGTACTGAATCAGGTTACAAAGTAAGACAATGCCTTAACGGTTGCGGAACATCGGAAGAATGTGTAACGGCACCGCTTGGTCATAAGTACGTTGACACTGTAGTCAAGCCAACCTACACTGCACAGGGCTATACACTTCACAAGTGTTCGGTATGTGGAGAAAGCAGTAAGGTGAAATATACAGCTAAGCTCACACTTTCAACAGTCAGTGGTTTCAAGGTCAAGACCAAGGACAGCACAAGTATCACATTACAGTGGAACAAGAATTCAAACGCAAGCGGTTACATTATAGAAGCTTACAACGGCAAGACATGGGCCCAGCTTGCCAAGATCACAAGTAATAATACGCTGGTATGCAAAGTTACAAAGCTTTCTGCAAGTAAAACTTATAAGTACAGAATAAAAGCGTATAAGACTGAGGGCAAGTCTACAGCTTACAGCGCTAACTCGGCAACGCTGAGCGTAAACACAAATCCCTCAAATATGAGCGGATTCAAGGCTAAGTCAAAGTCCTACAACAGCATAACGCTCCAGTGGAACAAGAACGCTTCGGCTACAGGCTATGAGTTACAGAAGTGGAACGGTAAGAAGTGGGTAGCGCTCGCAAAGATTACAAAGAACAGCACAACTACTTACACTGTAAAGAGCTTAAAGGCTAGCGCAACTTACAAGTACAGAATCAGAGCCTACAAGACGATAGGCAAGGCTACGCAGTACAGCGGTTATAAGGAGCTTTCAGTCAACACAAATCCCTCGAATATGAGCGGATTTAAGGCTAAGAGGATCGCTAAGACTTCGGTAACATTACAGTGGAAGAAGAACACAAGCGCTACCGGATATGAGATCCAGAAGTGGAACGGCAAAAAGTGGGTTTCTGCCGCTAAGGTTACCAAGAACAGCACAGTTACAAGCACTGTGAAGAATCTTAAGAAGAATACTTCTTACAAGTTCAGGATCAGAGCTTACAAGACGATCGGCAAGGCTACACAGTACAGCTCGTGGAGCGGTACGCTGACAGTCAGGACGAAAAAGTAATGCAGCTATAATAAAGCGGACATCGGTGAAAATCGATGTCCGCTTTGTATATTTTTATTAACGTTTAGTTTTATGCGGGATTTGAAGAACGGCTTTAAGTTACATCAGTCATTATCTCATCAAGATCAGTGTTTGACGAGCCTTTGAACAGTACAGCGTCATTGTCACGGAGATTGAGTTTTAAAAACTCGGTCAGAGCTTCCCGCGATTTTAACTTTATTACAAACTTGTTTTTAAGATCGGCAGTTTCCATAAGCTTTGCGGAAATATCACCATAGCATACGGTAATGTTTACGTTTGCTTTATTGATGATGTTACCCACTTTGCGGAAAATCTCGAGTTCATGATCATCACCGTCACTGACTTCGGATAACACCGCAATTCTGCGCGAATCCGGAGAAAGCGGTAGGGTACACAGCTCTTTCAGCGCCGAACCGACGCTTTCGACCGCATCGTTTTCAAAATCTGAAATAACGTATATTCCGCGTTCGTTTCTGACTGTGTTCAGTCCGCCGGTGCGGCGGTATTTTTCTATAGCGGGGATGATCTGCTTAGGCGGTATACCCATTATCTCACCCAGTGCAAATGTGGCAAGCGCCTGATATACGCTGTGCTTGTCATCGGAGTACAACTCAATGTGGTAATTATCTGTGCCGTGGATTATATCAAATACTATCTTGTCTTGCAACAGCTGAATGTTATCGGCATAATAATCAGCCATTCTGTTGTCAACACCGATCGTGATGATATCCTGCGGTATGGTAAATATTCCTGCAAGATTCTTGTCATCGATATTTATTATAACAGCGCCGGATTCATTCATTCCGCCGCATACTTTCAGCTTCTCGTCAATAAGCTCAGGCTTTGTAAGATCACGCGGATTCTTGGAGACTACAGTACTTGTAAGTACTGCAATATCAAAGTTTGCCGTTTGTGAAACATGTTCCACGTTGCCGCCGTTCACGCAGGAAACGTTTATAACGGCAGCCTCTGTCTTTTTCGTTGCCGAGAACATTGCTCTCAGCATAGATGAATAGTTGTTTGTTACTGAAACAGATCTAACGGTTTCCATCTTGTTGGAAAGCATCTGGTTTATCATATCAAGCGGATCTATTTTTTCAGGGCTGTCCATTACCGCTATCGACCACATACCAAGTTTTGATTTTATGAATACAGCCGTTTTGCTGAGCGCTTCGTCAAGGTCGTTTACGACTATATTCGGTATTTTGTCTACAGCTTCTTTTGTGATTACTACTGCAGCGCCTTTTTCAAATGCGGCGATTGCGGCTTCCTTTGTGTCAGCAAAATAAGCACAGCCCGGCTTGATTTTCTGCCTTCCGAATGCAAATGATGAAACAGGTATATCTGCGGCATTGCGAAGCTTTGCGTTAAGCACCTCGCAAAGTTTACTTACAGTGGTGATTGAATCATCTTTTTCACTGTTTTGTTCACCAGGCTTTTTTCCGCTGAGCGATTCGTAATTGTCAAACGTAAAGTCCAGCAATGTTATTGCGTCATAGAATACATATTTCATCTGTTTCGTATTCTCTGCGCCGAGAATTATAGCCAGTACTTCTTCACCGAATTTACCTGCGGGAGGAAGAGCAGAGCAGGCAAGACAGGATTTTGAACGGGCTGTATAACCGCTTTTTATACCTATTGCGGTTTCATATCTGTATCTTCTGTTCCTGCTGTTGACAAGCAGATTCGTGTTCTGGATTTCACGCGGACCGTTCAGGTTTGTTGCGGGTATTGTATACTTATCGGATGCGGCTATAATTCTGAACATACTGTTTGTCATACAGTAGCGGCAGATAATAGCCAGGTCATATGCGTTGGAGTACTGCTCGGAAGTGAATTTTCCGTCAGAAGAGGCTATGACGGTATCGTCGGCACCTATTTCCTTAGCCTTTTCTTCCATCATTACCGCAAACTTGTCAAGACTGCCGCAGATAAATTCCGCAAGAGCAAACAAAGAATCATTTGCAGATACAAGCATCATCGAATATATCAGGTTGAGAACCGATATATTTTCGCCGGGCTCGAGATTAATCGAGGCTGAACCTTTCCAGTTTGATATCTGTTTAATAACGTTTTCGGATACTGTTACAGTATCGTTCGGGTTGCATTTTTCAAGAGCTATTATAGATGCCATTATCTTTATAAGAAAAGCAGGCGACAGTTTCATTCTGGCGTTTTTTTCAAGAAGTATCCGACCTTCGTGCTGAGTAACAACTATTGCAGCTTGTGCATTTATCTCAGGCATTTCTGTTTTCTGAACAGCTCTTACTTCCGACATTAAGATTCATCCTTCCTAATAAAGTATATTTCAAGTCATACGGGTGCTGATTTTTCATATTAATTATATCACTGCGAATTTGTAAATGCAATGATTTTTATAATTATTTTCACTTAATTTAATGCAGAAAACGACGAAATAATTTTATGAGAAAAATTTTTATTCGGCAAATAAGCCAATTATTTTTATAAAAAAGATGAAAATTATTATCGTTTTTTACGGTAATGCTTGACATTTCTCAATTTAAAGTATATAATGATAATGTGTAGAAGTGTACTATATAAAGAATACACACATACTTACAGAATTTGTAAACAAGCAATATTCATTCTTGATTTAGATTAAAATAAACAGGAGGTCTTTTAGATGCTTCAGAACAGCTACGACAACTACACACAGCAGCCGCAGCTCAGTGCCAAGCTGAAAGTACTCAGAAAAATAATCGCATTTGTATTTGCGATTAATATGCTGATTAGCAGATTCTTCGGTGGACCGGCAGGTTCAGAGCTCAGACAGGCTGAAGTGTTTACGGACAGTCCGGCTTCACAAACTTATGTGACTGACAGTGTTTACAGCACAGATTTGCCTTCAATATTATCAGCGGAAGATTTCGATGTTTCGGTAACGAACACCCAGTCTTCTGTATATAACAATCTTGTCGGAGATGTCTATAATGACGTATTCGGCTATGCGGCAGGCTTTACTCTGTTCACAGAGGGCGACTGCAACATTTCCGGCGCTGACAGTGGCGGACGTATTGCAGCAGGCGGTGACTTTACAGGTCCCGGTTGGTATGATATAAATAATAAAGATACAAACAGAAACGACCCTAACGGATATGCTTCTCTTATCGTTGGCGGAACAGTAAGCAATTTCTGTACCAACAACGGTAACGTATGGGCAAATAACATCGGCGACAATTACAGCAACTCAAACAACAAGACTGTTATCGGCGGTGTAAACAGCGATGAATGTAAGTTTAACTTTGCAGATGCATTCAGTTACCTGCGTTCATCTTCAGCTCACCTTGCAAGCCTTCAGGCAAACGGCGTTTATAACGGCGCATACGGAAATATTACACTTGACGGTTATGAAAAGGGTGTAAATATCTTTACCATAGATATGTATACGTGGAACTGGATGGCAGGTAACGGTGGTTATTCGCTCAATATCAACGTACCGGAAGGTTCAACTGTACTTATTAATATAACAGGCGGCGAGGGTGACAGCAGCACAACCCTCAACCTTGCTATGCATAGTCTTGTAGTAAACGGACATCATCTGGCTAATAACGAAAAGACAGGCAACCTGCTCTTTAATGTAACCAATGCCGCAACTATAAATATGAACGGCTTTAACGGTTCGCTGCTTGCACCCAATTCGGATATCAACGGCGGTGGCTGGCATCATGACGGTAATGTTGTTTGTAAGTCGTTCTCAGGTAATACCGAGTTCGGTAATAACCCGTTCATCCCGCCTTTCGCTGATGATGATTTCGATTACGGCGATGATGATACGGATACAGACACAGATACTGACACAGATACGGATACCGATACTGACACAGACACTGATACAGATACCGACACAGACACGGATACAGATACCGACACAGACACAGATACTGACACAGATACTGATACCGACACAGATACGGATACCGACACAGATACGGATACCGACACAGACACAGACACAGACACGGATACTGATACAGATACCGATTCTGACACGGATACTGACACCGATACCGATACTGACTTAGACACAGATACTGACACAGACACAGATACCGACACTGACACAGATACAGACACTGACACAGACACTGATACTGACACAGACACAGACACAGATACTGATACTGATACTGACACAGACACTGACACTGACACTGATACAGACACGGATACGGACACAGACACTGATACAGATACAGATACAGATACTGACACGGATACCGATACTGACACAGACACAGATACTGATACTGATACAGACACGGATACCGATACAGACACTGACACGGATACCGATACCGATACCGATACAGACACTGACACGGATACAGACACAGACACTGACGCAGATACTGATACAGATACAGATACCGATACAGACACAGACACGGATACCGATACCGATACAGATACAGACACTGACACGGATACTGACACGGATACCGATACTGACACTGATACGGATTCCGATACAGACACGGATACCGACACAGATACAGATACCGATTCTGACACAGATACCGATACTGACACAGACACAGATACTGATACCGATACCGACACAGACACGGATACTGACACAGACACTGATACCGATACAGATACTGACACAGACACAGATACAGATACTGATACGGATACTGACACAGACACAGATACCGATACCGACACGGATACCGACACAGATACTGACTTAGACACAGACACTGATACCGACACAGACACAGACACTGATACCGACACTGATACAGATACAGATTCTGATACAGACACCGACACAGATACTGATACAGACACGGATACAGATACCGACACAGATACAGATACCGACACCGATACTGACACAGACACAG
>OLZD01000569.1_pt1 | contig 12225 bp, 10 predicted proteins | sample 1673451 | NCBI WGS metagenome assembly OLZD01 (sample SAMEA103958112, study PRJEB25191) | human gut metagenome | biome: human-associated habitat [ENVO:00009003]; feature: intestine environment [ENVO:2100002]; material: feces | place: Germany | collected 2013/2015 | reverse complement strand
GAGACTTAGAAGAATTGTCCTTTTTGCCTGTTGTGGATTCGGATTCGCCGTTCTTAACTTCAACATTAGCGTTTACGGTGTAGCCGTCCGGAGCCTGGAAAGTATCAAGATTGGTGATTTCGATAACAAGTGTATTGCCTTCCTGGCTGATGATTCTGCAGCTGTCTGAAAGGGAAGCAAGAGAAACCTCTTGACCTGCACCGTTTACAAAGCTCCAGCCGAGAAGCTTGGAAGAACCGGAATATGTGAAAGTGATAACCTTGGAGCCGGGCTCTTTTTGAGCGCCGGTAAGCTGATTGGAAGGTTTCTTATTAACAAGCGGATCGTTGATTGAGCAAATGATCGCAACACCCTGAGGACTGTAAACGCTGATTGCAGCCATTGCCGGAACAGCAAATGCAGTGCAAACGGAGATTGCAGCGATAACAGAAATAACTGCTGCCAATAACTTCTTTTTCATAATTAACACCTCATAAATATTTTTCGAGATAATATTCTCATTTACAATTCATATGAATTATAACATTAAAGCGAAGAATTGTAAAGCGTTTTTAAAAAAAACTTTTAACAATTTATTAAAATGTTTATTACACAGTTATTACAATTATTCATTTTCAGGCACTTTTTTTGAATATGTGTGCTTCAAAATCAGGTGAGCTGTGCCTTGCCCGTGCAAAGCTCGTAATATCTGCCATTAAGCTGCAGCAAATCCTCGTGATTGCCGCGCTCGGTAATTTCGCCGTTTTCAAGCACCATAATTGCATTTGAATTGCGAACGGTTGAAAGCCTGTGAGCAATAACAAACACCGTTCTGCCCATCATAAGCCTATCCATACCGTGCTCGATATGAAGCTCGGTTCTTGTGTCTACGGAAGAGGTCGCCTCATCCAAAATCAGCACAACAGGCTTGGCAACCGCGGCTCTTGCGATTGCAAGAAGCTGGCGTTGACCCTGGGAAAGATTATCGCCGTCGCCGCTGATTTGGGTGTTATATCCCTCGGGCAGGCGCCTGATAAACGAATGTGCCGAAGCAAGCTTGGCCGCCTCGATGCATTCTTCGTCCGTGGCTTCAAGCCTGCCGTAGCGGATATTATCCATAACGGTGCCGGTGAACAAATGCGTATCCTGAAGCACGATAGAAAGCGTGCGGCGCAAATCGTCTTTTTTGATGCGTTTAATATCAATTCCGTCATAAGTTATCGTGCCGCACTGAATATCGTAAAAGCGGTTTATAAGGTTTGTGATGGTTGTTTTCCCTGCACCCGTTGAGCCCACAAAAGCAATCTTTTGTCCGTGCTTTGCATAAAGGGAAATATCTTTAAGCACCGGCTTTTCGGGAACATAGGAAAAATCAACATCATCAAAAACAACGTTGCCCTCAACAGGGCTGATTTTGCCGCCGTCGTTCCAAAAAAGCTTTCTTTCGCCGTTTTCAAGCTTTTCTTCAAGAGTAACGGTGCCATCGTCAACTTCCGGATCCATATCCATTATTTCAAGCACGCGCTCTGCGCCCGCAAGGGCAGAAAAAACAGTGTTCATTTGGTTTGCGATTTGGTTAATCGGCTGAGTGAATTGCTTTGAATAGCTGAGGAAGGTGAAAAATGTGCCGATATCAAGATTGCCGGAAAGGGCAAGAATACCGCCCACAAGAGCAATTGTTGCATAGCTTGCATTATTGATACCCGTGGAACACGGACCCATAATGCCGGAGAAGAAGTTTGCATTTGTTGCCGCCTTGCGGAAATTTTCGTTTGTTTCGGTGAAATCGGCAATCGCCTGCTCCTCGTGGTTAAAGACCTTAATAACCTTCATGCCCTCGATGGATTCCTCGATGTTGCCGTTCATTGCTCCCAGATTTTTTTGCTGCGCCCTGAAATATTTTCTTGACTGCTTGCCGATTTGCGAAACGACTATCATAATAACAACAAGGAAAATAAGAGCAAAGCCGAAAAGCATGGGGCTTAAAACAATCATCATCGCAACAATTCCCACAAAGGTGAATGCAGATGAAACAAGCTGAACCATGGATTGCTCCAGCATCATCTGAACATTATCCACATCGTTTGTGAAGCGGCTCATGATTTCGCCGTGCGTTTGCGAATCAAAATAGCGAAGCGGCAGGGTTTGCATATGGTCAAACAAATCCTTGCGCAAAAGATTTGTGGTTTTATACGCCACCTTAACCATTATTTTGCTTTGAATAAATGTAAAAAGCGAAGCGCCGATATAAAGTGCGGAAAGGCGCGCAAGGTTTTTGATAAGCATGCTCACGCCGTCGCTTGCGAAATTGCCTGCTTTGATAGAAGAAGCCACATCGTTTAAAATCGGCTTCAAACAATACGAAGCGCCGATGCTGCACACGGTGCTGAGAACGAGCGAAACAAACACAACCAAAAGCAATACCTTGTTTTTGCCCATATATTTTAAAATTCTGCCGAAGGTCTTTTTTGCATTTTTCGGCTTTTTAAAATCGCTTTTTCCAGGAGGTCCTCCCATTGGCATTATTCGCTCACCCCTTTCTGCTGTGTGTTGTAAATTTCCTGATAAATTTCGTTTGTTTTCATAAGCTCATCGTGCGTGCCGGTGCCTTTGATTTCGCCGTCGTCCACAACAAGGATTTCATCCGCGTCCTTAACGGATGAAATTCTTTGAGCAATTATAAACACGGTGGTGTTCTTAAATTCGTTATAGAAGCTTTCCCTGATTTTTGCCTCCGTTGCGGTGTCTACCGCACTGGTGGAATCGTCAAGAATAAGGATTTTCGGGTTTTTAATCATTGCGCGGGCAATGCAAAGCCTTTGCTTTTGACCGCCCGAAAGGTTAAGACCGCCTTGCGAAAGGTTTGTTTTATAGCCGTCCGGCTGCTCGGTGATAAATCCGTCTGCCTGTGCAGCCTTGCAAACGCGAACGATTTCTTCCTCCGTGGCATCCTTTTTGCCCCATCGGATATTATCCTCTATCGTGCCGCTGAAAAGAACATTTTTTTGAAGCACAACACCCATCATATCGCGAAGCGCGGTAAGATCGTAATCCTTAACATTAACGCCGTCAACAAGCACCTCTCCGCCGGTGGCATCATAAAGGCGAGGAATAAGATTGACAAGGCTTGATTTGCCGCAGCCCGTACCGCCAACTATGCCCACGATTTGCCCCGGCTTTGCCTTAAAGCTTATATTTTGAAGCACATTATCGCCGTGATCCTGAGTGTCATATTTAAAATCAACATTTTTAAATTCAACCTCGCCCTTGGGATTTTCGGGAACGAATGCATTTTTCGGATTAACAATATCGATATCCGTATCAAGCACTTCAACAACACGGTCACCACAGGCTTTTGCTCTTGCAAGCATAAGCAGCATCATTGAAATCATCATAAGATTCATAAGAATTTGCACGATATACGAAGCAAAAACGGAAATTTGACCGACCTGCATTGTGCCGGCGTTTGCCGAAAGCGCACCTTTGTAATAAACAAACACTATAACGGCATTAAAAAGAAGCATCATAACCGGCATAACCGTTACGATAAGCCCCGATGCCGTTGCGCCCTGCTTTGCAAGCTCGTCGGACGCGTCGTGGAATTTATCCTTTTCGTGATCCTCGCGCACAAACGCCTTAACAACGCGCATGCCGATAAGATTTTCCTGCACAACGCGGTTAACATTATCAACTTTTTTCTGCATTTTCTGAAACATCGGGAAGCCGAACTTCATTATAAGCGCCACAATAACAACGATTATCGGAAGCATAACAAGAAGAATTGCAGACATACCCGGATTGATTCGAACGGCAAACACCGCCGAAATTATGATAAGCGCCGGTCCCCTTACAAGAATACGAAGCGACATCATAACGGCGTTTTGCAGCATGGTGATATCATTCGTCATTCTGGTTGTGAGCGAAGCCGTTGAGAACTTATCTATGTTTTTAAACGAAAATCTGCTGATTTTTTTGTAAACATCATTTCTGAGCCTAAAGGCAAATTTCTGGCTTACAATGGCAGAGCTTTTCATCGTGGCAAGGCCGCCGCACAAGCCGATAACGGCCAGTGCCAGCATGCCGAAGCCCATTTTAAGTACATAGACCCGTGTTTCCTCAGGCGTGGTGGAAATGCTAACATTATTATATATATTGTTTGCAAGGGTTGGCATTGCAAGCTCGCAAAACGCCTCGATAATCATACCAAGCACACTGACAATCGAAAGCCAACCGAGTCCTTTCATATATTTGCCCAATTTTTTTATCATTTATTTTCATCTCCTTCAATATTATCGCCGCCGGCAAGGCATTGCCCGCTTTGCTCGCAAAGATTTTTAATTGCAAGCTGCAAATAGGACGAAAACCGCAAAACATCTTCCCCGCTCATGCCTGAGCAAAGCGTTTCTTCAAGTGCGTTCATTTTATACCTTATGTTTTCGGGAAGTGCCCGTGCCTTTTCCGTGGGATAAAGGCGGCTTATTCTGGCGTCATTTTCATCCGCTTTTTTAATTATGAAGCCCGCTTTTTCCATTCGCTTAACGGAAACGCTGATTGTGGCTGCCGAAACGCCCGCCATAGAGGAAAGCTCGCTTGAGGTAACGCCCTCATTATCAACTATTGCAAATAAAATATCCTGCTGGCCGGAAAACAAGCCCTCCTCCGCAATAACCTCGTTGAATCTGCGGCGAACAAGCCTTGAAAGATAATTAACTCTTGGGCCTATTATACCTTCGGGAGGCGGGTCCTTGTGTTTACAATACATTTTATCACTCCGATCCGATAGAAAAATCGCCTTTCGGCTTAAATGTTAGCCAACTAACATTAGCCGACTAAGCAACATTTTAGCACAATTTAACAATTTGTCAACAGAAATATTGTAAACTGTTTTTTTATGTGTTAGAATAGCACCGCCAAAGGGAAAAATGGGCCTTCTGCGCCTTTTTTCATTATATAATACATCATATTAAACATGCGGCTTTTTATTATTTGAAACGGCAGGTAAATTATGAATCTTTATGATATAAACACCGTGAATAAAATATTATCCCGCCACGGCTTTACATTTTCAAAAGCACTTGGGCAAAACTTTTTGATAGACCCCGATGTGTGCCCCGAAATGGCGGCAAGCCTTAACGCAAACAATCAAACCGCCGCGCTTGAAATAGGCCCCGGAATCGGCGTGCTCACAAAAGAGCTTTGCAAGGCCTGCGGCAAAGTGGCATGCATTGAGCTTGATAAAAGGCTTTTCCCCGTTTTGGATGAAACACTCGGCGAATTTGATAATTTGCACATTATTGAGGGCGACGCGCTTAAAATGGATTTAAAGGCGCTGATTGAAACGGAATTTGCAGGAATGAGCAGCGTTAAGGTTTGTGCCAACCTGCCTTACTACATCACCTCTCCGCTTATTATAAAGTTGCTTGAAAGCAAGCTCCCTATCGACGACATTGTGGTTATGGTGCAAAAAGAAGCCGCAGAAAGGCTTTGCGCGCCGATAGGTTCAAGAGAATGCGGGGCGGTTACCGTGGCTGCAAACTACTATGCCGAGCCGCAAATGCTTTTTGAGGTGGGCAAAGAATCGTTTATGCCCTCTCCAAAAGTTGACAGCGCCGTTATGCGCCTTAAAATCAGAAAAGCACCGCCCGTTGAGGTTGCGGACGAAGCAAAATTTTTCAAGGTGGTTAAAGCGGCGTTTTTGCAGCGCAGGAAAACCGCGGCAAACTGCCTTTCGGCGGGACTTGGAGTTCCGAAAAGCGAGGTTTCGGCGGCTCTTTGCGAAATAGGCCGAAACGAAAAAGACAGAGCGGAAAGCTTTACCATGCAGGAATTTGAAGCGCTTGCGCGCATTTTGCCGATTAAATAACTGATTAAAATAAACGCGGGACGCTTTTTGCTCGCCGTTTTCCGCTTGTTTCGGGAGAACATTTTTACATTCCGGCGAATATAAGGAAAGGACGATAATAATGGCATCAAAGGAAAAAAGAGAAAAAATATTTTCATCATACCCTATACCGAAAGCCGTTGCGGCGCTTGCGTTGCCGAGCGTGCTTTCAAGCATAGTTAACGTTATATATAATATGGCAGACACTTATTTTGTGAGCCTTATGAAAAACACAAATGCAACCGCCGCAGTTTCGCTTACCATGCCCGTTTTTCTGTTTTTTGTGGCATTCGGCAACATTTTCGGCGTGGGCGGAAGCGCCTATATTGCAAGATCCATGGGCGAGGGAAAAAAAGACAGAGTTAAAAAAATAAGCTCCTTTGCGATTTTTTCCTCCATCGTGTGCGGCGCGCTGCTCATGGCGGCGATTTTGCTTTCAATCAACCCGCTTATCAAATCGCTCGGCTCAACAAGCGAAATCGTTACCGAATATTCAAGAGATTATTTAAAATATATTGCAATCGGCGGTCCGATGATCGTAACCTCCATCGCGGCAAGCAACCTTGTGCGCGGCGAGGGCGCAGCCAAAGAATCAATGACCGGACTTATGATAGGCACGATAACAAATATTGTGCTTGACCCGATTATGATTTTGGCGCTTGATATGGGAGTAGGCGGTGCGGCAATAGCCACCGTTATCGGCAATGTGGCATCCGTTATTTATTATGCATTCTATCTTATAAAGGGCAATTCCATTCTTTCCTGCAACCCTAAAAAGTTTTCTTTCGGCGACGGAATTTTAAAAAATGTTATCCCCATAGGCATACCGGCCGCCATAAATAATCTGCTTATGAGCTTTTCAAACATTTTGCTCAATAACTATATGAAGGATTACGGCGAAGCCGCCGTTGCCGCACTCGGAATAGCAATGAAGGTTAATATGCTGATTGCATTTGTGCAAATGGGCATAGGAATGGGCGTTCAGCCGCTTATAGGATACTCCTATGGCGCGCGAAACGCAAAGCGCCTTAAAGGCACAATGAAATTCACTATGCTGTGCACATTTATCATAGGCACCGTGCTTTCGATTATTTATTTGATATTCGCCTCTCAAATCATAAATGTTTTCAACGGCGAGCACGACCCGCAGGTTACGGAATACGGCGTTAAAATTTTAAGAGCACTTATGATTTCCGGCCCGTTCCTCGGCATAATGTTCACCTATAACTTTGCATTTCAGGCAATGGCAAAGCCGCTGCCCAGCCTTATAATCTCAATCGGCAGGCAGGGCGTTGTGTTTTTCCCGCTCGTTATCCTTATGAATTCGCTGTTTCAATTCAACGGCATTATATTCGCCCAGCCGGCGGCAGACCTTTTCTGCGTTGTGCTGGCAGCGCTGATGTTTGCCATTATTAAAAAGAATCTGAAAAAAGACCCGGATTTCAATATGGAAGTTCAAATAAAATAATTTGATTGCAAAATCGGCCAAAATATATTATCATAATAAATGTAATAGTCGATTATTAGTTTAATTGGCTGTTAAATCAGTAATTTTGAAAGGCTGAATTAAGCATATGAGTTCCCTTGAAAAGGCAAACGGAGAAATTCTTGTTTCCAAATTTTCAAGAATACTTTTGAAAGACCCGTATTTTATGTTTCTTTGCCCTGATTTAAACGGCAGGGCAAAATTTATAAGCAAATACTTTTCCTACTACATAAATATTTGGCAAAAAAACGGCGAATTGTTTTTTAGCAAAAGCAAAAACGCCGCCGCAACACTGATAGATTCAACAGCTTATAAATTCAGCTTTAAAGGCAAAAAAGGTCTTTCGCTGAAGATCAGCAAATATTCCCGCAACATTCTCATTCACCGTGAAACCGTGCAAAGAATATCCGAAATAATTTTGCCGGAGCAAACAAAGCGCAGGGTGATGACAATTTATGCCGCTCCGCAGGCGGAAAATGCCGATATTGCCGATCTTATAGCACAATGCAAGGCAAAAGCCGAAAAAGAGAGCTTTGCCGTTTTATACGAAACACTTTCGCGCAGACTTCTGCCGGAATTTGAAAAAAGCGGCTTTGAAACCGTTTATGCCAAGCAATTTATAGGCACCCAGTATTTTCAAACGGTGATGGCATACAATATAAAATAATTTTTGTTCAAAACAAAATTTCGCAAAAAAGAAAACAACATTCCGCCTAAAACAAACCAAACACAAACAATGCACGCAAAAACGGCGTACGGATATAACTTCCGCACGCCGCTTATTTTTAGGCACATTTCGCAAAGGCAAATGCCTTTTAACTTTATTTAGTTATCGACGAGGCTTACCAGCTGCTGCCTCCTCCGCCGCCGACACCGCCGCCGGAAAATCCGCCGCCCCCGCCGATAAACGAGCCACCGCCGAATGACGAACCGCCTTTTCCGCCGAAGCCCTCTCCGGAGGGAGGCGTGAGCATTGCGTTTGTTGCGCTGCGCATTGTGGAATCCACAAAGTGCCAAAGCATTACATTATTATATGTATAAGCTCCTCTGTACCATTGCGGCGGAGCAACCGCTATGCTTTCAAACTTTTTAATCCATTTATCCGAAACGCCGAGCACATAGGCATAGGGCAAAATATTATAAAAATATTTAGGATCTTCAAACACAAGCTGCTCCAGCTTTTCTTTTTCCGCCGTTTCAAGAAACATTTTAAAGCCGTGAATTTGCTGCTTTATTTTGGCTCCCTCATCCGTTCTGCGGCGAACAAAAAACGCAAAGCCGGCAGCCGCAGCGGTGACTGCAATCGAACACGCCAAAACAGCGAAACGCGCCTGATAGAAGCAGGCATTACAAATAAGAATTTGGCCGAAAATGCAAAGCGCGCAAACAACCCAACACATTATTCGCATAACAATCGAATTTGAAGCAAACACTCTGCTGTGCTTATCAAGCATATTATATTTATCCGCAATAAAGCCGATCACATCGCAAATCGATCCTTCCATATCGGCGCGGTAAATTTTACTTTTGCCGCTTTGGAACAGCGCGTTAAAGAAACGCTTTTTATCCTCGTCCGTTCCGTCATATTCTTTAAGGCGAGCCACGGCATAATTCGAGTTCATCGAATCCGCGGCGTTTTCCTCAATTTCTATATAGCCCTCGTTTGCCAATTCAATAAGAAGCGGCACAACATCCTTGCTCGATGCCGAGCCCTTATACCAATATGCAAGCTCAACGCAATTCATATTTTCGGGCGGGTAAAATTCAACTATATCGAGCATCTTTTTATCCCTGCCGAATTTAACCCATGCAAAAACGGTGAACAAAGCGGCAAAAAGCGCAAGCACGCCGATTGCGGCGAGCCTGCCGTATTCCGCTTTCTCGTTAAACACAAAATAGCCGTTCGGCAGTTCAAGGCGCGCAGTAACGCCCTCATATGGATAAAGCGTGCGCAAAATCTTGCCGGTGATTGTGTTTCCCTCTGCAGAATAGGAAATATTCGTTGTGCCCTCCGCACCGTAAGACCCGGTTGAAAACCCGAGCTTATCCGAATCAAATTCCTTGGGCATTGTGATTGTGAATGAAGCATCCTCAATATATGTATCCCACTCCGTGCCGATTATGTTGTAATAAAATTCATCGGCATCGTCAAGTGTGTCCGCTCCCAAAACATAATCATACGAAATCACATAATTAACCGCGCCTATCACGGTTTCGTTTTCATCGCCGATTTGAAGCGAGAGCTCGCCGTTTGAATAGGATTTTGAAAAATCCTCATTGCACCTGACATTTTTTATTTTCGCCCTGACGGAAGCAGAAGAGCCGTCTGCCCGCCGAACCGTGTTTTTATAGGGTATGTTTCTTATAATTCCGTGGCGATATTCGTTAAAATTCGCGGAAATATATTCCGTGATATGATAGGTGTTGTTTTCCTCCACCTGCATTTGCACATCGTAGTGAGAAAAATAATAAGGCTTATCCTCCTCGGCGGCATATGCGGGAGAGGCAAAAGCCAAAACCGCAATAAGCGCCGCAAGCGCGGCAAAAATCCTTTTAAAAAACGGCATTAAAATTCCACCTTTACTGCCTCTTTTTCCTCGGGCTTTTCAATATTAAACATCTGCTTTTTCTCAAATTTAAACATTGAGGCCACTATTGAGGACGGGAACAGCTGCGTTTTATTGTTGTATTTTTTAACAACGGCATTGTAGTATTTTCTTGCGTTTGCGATATCTTCCTCGTTCTTTTTAAGCTGCTCGTTTAAATCGAGAAAGTTTTGATTTGCCTTAAGCTCCGGATAACGCTCCGCCACCGCATTTATGCTGCCGAGCGCCCTTGTAAGTTCGCTGTCGGCGGAAATCTTTTGCTCTGCCGTCATATTTGAATAATTGCCGTTTCTTGCGGCAATAACATTTTGCAAGGTTTCGGCTTCGTGCTTTGCATAGCCCTTAACGGAAGCCACAATATTGGGAATCAAATCCCATCTTTTCTTTAAATAAACATCCATGGTGGCAAAAGCCTCCTCCACGGAATTTCTGAGCTTAACAAGCGAATTGTATGCCGAAACGATATAAAGCGCAATAAGCACAACAACCGCCACAATGATTATAATTGAGATTTTCATATAAAACCCAAACCTTTCCGACCGCCGTGTTTAAAGCCCTTGAGCACAAGCAAAAATTCGCTTTTCATGCTCGCAAAATATATCGCGGCCTCTGATTTTAATTTAGCATAGAAATATATAATATGCAATATTTATTTGAATTAAGCAGGAGAAAAGCACACTTTTAAGGCGCAAAACCGCAGCGAAAAATCCTTCCTTACGAAATCTTAAGATTAAATTAAGGCAAACTTAAGAATACTGTGTTATTATAAGGCTAGAAACAAATAAGGAGGATTTTTCCGTGAACATAATTGAATGCAAAAACTTAACAAAGGAATATATCAGCGGAGACAACACCGTTAAAGCAGTAAACAACATTTCCGTTTGCTTTGAAAAAGGCGAGTTTTGCGCAGTTACGGGGCCGAGCGGCTCGGGCAAATCAACCTTTATTCATATGCTTTCAAGCCTTGAATACCCCACCTCGGGCGAGGTTATATATGACGGAAAATCACTTGGCAAATTTTCAGACGATCAATTATCCATTCTTCGCCGCAGAAGATTCGGCTTTGTGTTTCAATCCTACAATCTTGTGCAGGAGCTTACGGGATATGAAAACATTCTTTTACCGGTAATGCTTGATAAGAAGAAGCCCGACGAGGAATATTTAAACGACATTATAAAAACGCTTGGAATTTCAAACAGAATAGATCATTTGCCGTCTGCCATGAGCGGCGGCCAGCAGCAAAGAATTGCCATAGCCCGTGCGCTCGCAAACAAACCATCCATTCTTTTTGCAGATGAACCAACGGGTAATTTGGACGGCAAGAGCGGCAGAGAGGTGCTTTCCTTGCTCAGCGAAACAGCCTCAAAATACGGCACAACGCTTATTCTTGTTACTCATGATTTGCATGTTGCCGAGCAGGCGGAAAGAGTGCTGACCATTGAGGACGGCATAATAGTTTCAGACAGCAAAGGAATTGCCGCCCCTGTTGTGAAAGCATCTGTTGCGGAGGTGTGAGCCTTGAAAAAAAGAAAACTGACGGTTAATACCATTGCCGGCAGCAACCTAAAGGTGCGCAGGCGGCAATATATCACAATGATAATAAGCATAATACTTGCCATGTCTTTCGGAAGCAGCATACTGTTTTTTGCTTCAACGCTTGTTTCTTCACTGAAGCAAAGAAACATTGATATGTACGGCAAGGAAAACATGATCATATGCAATCTCGGCAAAGAAACCGTTTCCGTGCTTAACGATTCAGAGCTAATAGGCGAATACGGCTTGTCTTATATAACAGGCTATGCCTGCAATGATACTTCCGGCACAAACAACGGTGTTGCAATTGCAAGGCTTGATGATAAAGGGCTTGATTTTGCAAGCATAAAGCTTTTGGAAGGCAAATACCCCGATGCCGCCGTCTCCTCTTCTACGATAGAAGCCAAGATAGATACCTCAACTGGAGTAAGCCCGATCTCCTCTGCCTTTTTCAATCGTTCCGGTGTCCAGAAAGCGTCATATTCACGCTTCATGCGACGTATAAATTTATCCGCGGATATATTCCAATAAATCTCATAGGTATTAGGAATGAAGAGGGCATTGATCGTTTCCGGGGTAAAACCTAAAGAGTCGCAATACACGGAATCATTCAATAGACGCAGGAGATTTTCCTTCCCGAACATCAATTGATCACTTATACGTTCCGCCAAATCTTCCTTGAAACGGAATCCACCCACACTGGTAGTACTGGCTACCATTCCAAAGAGCACATCGTCTTC
>OLZD01000525.1_pt1 | contig 12809 bp, 11 predicted proteins | sample 1673451 | NCBI WGS metagenome assembly OLZD01 (sample SAMEA103958112, study PRJEB25191) | human gut metagenome | biome: human-associated habitat [ENVO:00009003]; feature: intestine environment [ENVO:2100002]; material: feces | place: Germany | collected 2013/2015 | reverse complement strand
TTCTGTATCAAAGGAAGAAATCTGGGTAGTTGTTCCTATGTAAAGAATGGATGGATCGTCGGTAGGATTATCCTGATCTAAAAGCTGTACACCGGAAAAATGGAAATCACATGTTTCAGGCAGAATGGGTACAGGATCATAGTCTTTTAGAAGATCAAGAATAATACACTGAGCCAGCTTCATGGTAAATCCCCTTTCGTAAATAAATTAACAATGATAATGTGTGTAAAATACCCCATAATTTCATGAGGACAGAATACAACAAATACAGTATAGCAGAAACTGTGCAAAATTTCATGGTTATTTTGACCACAACAGCATATTTTGAAACACCCCTTTTTTGTAGGTGTAAACGTGTGAGGAATGAAGGGAATCTGTTATTATATTCACATAGAGATATGAAATACAAACATGCTCCTGGAACGCAGTTTATAACCGGGTTTTTGGAGTCCATAAAATATTCAAGGAGAAAGTCCAGCTAATAAATGTCAATAGTTAAATGAGAAAAAATCTATTTTATTTTCTGACTAAAAAAGGGCGGACTTTCCCCTTGGTGAAAATATCGTTTTTTGAAAGATATTGATTCATTGGGTTCATAGTATTTTATGCAGCTATGTCGCATTTAGCAGAATTGTATTGTTTGATATGCTCCTGAGGAGCAATGATTTTGAATGGTTTGTTGTCTCTGAGTATTGCAAATATCATATTGCATACCTTATGTGAAACAGCTCCCATTGCTACGAGCTTTGGTTTTGAGTCACATTTTTTGAGGTAGTACTCACGAAGAACTGGATTTTTAGCTTCTCTATTACGGGAGATACTGATGCTTTGTAAGGTTAACGTGTGAATAACACGTCTAGCTATGGCAGAACCACGCTTAGACATTTGAACCTTGGTGCCTTCAAATTTACCGGATTGCTTTACTGATGGATCAAGACCAAAATAAGCGAAAAGTTGTTTGGGCTTTGAAAATGCTGAAAAGTCACCGATCTCCCCCATAATGGATACAGCAGACAAGAAACCAGCACCTTTGAAAGTTTCAATCAAATGAATCTGCTTGACAAAGTCAGAATCTTCATTAGCATCAACAAGCTCGTGGAGTGATTCAAGAATGCTGTTGATTTCTTCATCATATTTACGTATGAAGCTGATATAAAGGCGAATACGCTTGATGTTGCTGTCTATGATGTAACCAAACTGATTTGCATCAGTTGCCGCCTGAATTATGGCATTATACTTATTTTGAGCATATGTAAGCCCAAATCGAGCTGTGGATTTGATGATATCAATAATCTCTTGCTTGTCTGCTTTAAGAAAAGCTGATGGAGAGGTATAAGTCTCCAATAATGTAAGAGAAGTGTTGATAGTAACCTTGGAAAAGATGCCAAGATACTGTGGAAACGCCATGCGTAATTCACCCTGAAGCTTATTCACATAGGCACTGCGATTATCAATTAAATCGTAGTATTCACGACATAGGTTACGGCAGTTTAGAGCAAGATCTGAAGGCATAAGTGAAACCTTTAAATCAGGTTTCAAACCAACCAAAGCAGCTTTTTTAGAATCAAAACGATCATTATGTACTTTTCGTATGTTGATATTTGTGCTATTCTTAGTGATGATAGGATTAATAACCGAGCAGTTAAAACCCTTATCACGAAGATAGCAGAAGAGTGGGTAATGATAAATTCCCGTGGATTCGAGGAAAATGCGACTTTCCAAAGAATACAACTCTTCTGCTTCTTTTATTTTAGAAACAGCGGTTGTAAGGGAATCAATACTGTTATGTAGGATTTTGTAAGGTTTTCCTACGAATTGTTGGTTTGGAAGTGCTATAGACATCCATGAGAAATCAGCACCGACATCAATACCAACAGAGATGAATAGTTCATCAAGATTAAAAATAACTTTGTTTGACATGAGCAATAGCTCCTTTCTGATAGGAATCCATTTCCAATCTGGCAGGTACACAACCTAGCGTGTTATTCGGGTATGGCCTTCAGGCTCCCAACCAGCTAAAACATAAAACCCTGTCGAATGGACTAATTGACTTTATTGCAGGTATCAGTCACAGAAGTGACTTCCCAAGGAGGTGAACATTCTTTGTCCTATCCTAAGAGATAATACCTTATGTTTTATCTGGTGTCTATCAGGAACCGTCAGACATGATAATTATTATGGATAACATCTGATGAAGGAAGAACCCCTTCTTTTGTTATCTGATTTACAGAAACTTATTAACCAAGTAGTCTTGATTGACTACACCATTATTATACTAGGAGGTGACAGTTCTGGATTATGAGAAATTGTACAATTCCTATTACTTGCAAGTATACTCATATGTAATGACAATTGTAAAAAATCAACATCAGGCTGAGGAAATTACCCAGAATACTTTTTATAAGGCCATGACCGCAAAGAAGGCATATGCCGGCAAATCAAGCGAACAGACCTGGCTTTGCAGCATAGCAAGAAATCTGGCAATGGACGAATGCCGAAAAAACACAAAATTTACAGAGCTTGACGAAGAGCAGCTCAAACAGCCCGATAATATGGTAAAAAGCCTAGAAAATAAAGATACAGCTCTTCAGATTCATCTTATACTGCACGAGCTTGATGAGCCATACAAGGAGGTCTTTCAGCTTCGAATATTTGGTGAATTGCCATTCTCCCAAATAGGCATGATATTTGGAAAAACAGAGAACTGGGCACGGGTAACTTACCATAGAGCCAGACTGAAAATCAAAGAAAGGATGGATAGAAATGAATAATCCAATTACACAATCAACCGATGAAACCTGCAATATAGTTCAGGATTTACTCCCACTATACTATGACGATGTATGCAGTCCCTCAAGCAAAAGGCTTGTTGAAAAACACCTTAAGACTTGTGAAAAATGTCAAAATACATACAACGAGCTAAAAAACGATTCTATTGATTCAATGATAAAAAAAGAGGCCGACAGTGTATTAAAACAGCATGAGAAAAAGGAAAAATCTGCTGCCTACAAGACCGGAGTCATAATAGCCGGATTACTGCTTATCCCAATACTCATTACATTCATAGTATGCCTGTCAAATGGCGGTGGTTTAAATACCTTTGCGGTGGTAACAGCATCTATGCTTCTTGTAGCTGCAATGACAGTTGTTCCACTTATGGCACAGCAGAAAAAACTGACCAAATGCATAATCTGCGGTGTTTTTGCTCTGCTCTTGATATTCTTTTTTGTTGACAGAATGTATAGTTCAAATGAATTTATGCTTTGGTCTATTCCAACTATATTTGGATTATCAATTGTTCTTTTTCCGTTTGTCATCAGAGGAATTGAGCTTCCACCTGCTTTGTCAGACAAAAAAGCTCTTATCACTATGCTGTGGGATACCTTATGGCTTTTCCTCACAATCATTGAGGTGTGTGGCCATACAAACGATGTTGCCGGAATGAAGGCCGGCTGTATTATAGCATTTGTCTTTGTACTTGCGGCCTGGCTCATATTCTTTGATGCACGATATTTAAACGCAAACGGATTTATAAAATCCGCAATTATAGTTTTGATAGCTTCGGTTTGGACAGCTTTTGCCGATGACATATGCGAGTTTTTAATTTTTGGCACCAGACAAATCACTATAAAGTCTGTGAATTTTTCTGACTGGACTTCTAATATCTGCGTGAATGCCAATGTTTACGCTATTGTACTTGTGTCCGGTGTTATTATCGCCTCTATACTTTTTGTAGCAGGCGGTATTAAAGCATTTGCTAATAAAAAATAAATTAGTTTTCTCTTTGAAATATTATTACAAAACCCCTCCCACAGACTTTTATCTGTGGGAGGGGTTTTTATAGTCATTATTCAATAAGTGCCTACAGACTAGCAAACACCCTGTGCAAGCATAGCGTCAACTACTTTCTCAAAGCCTGCGATATTTGCACCTGCAACATAGTCAGTCTTTCCACCAACTGTTGCATTGTATCTCTTAGCAGCATCACTGATGTTAGCGTAGATTGTCTCCATGATACCCTTGAGCTTTCCGTCAACCTCTTCGAATGTCCATGAAAGTCTCTCAGAGTTCTGGCTCATCTCAAGTGCTGATGTAGCAACACCACCTGCATTGGCAGCTTTACCACCTACGAAGAGTACTCCGTTCTCCTGAAGGTATTTTGTAGCCTCAAGAGTTGTAGGCATGTTAGCACCCTCTGTTACAGATGTAACACCGTTAGCAACGAGCATCTTGGCATCCTCAATGTCTAACTCATTCTGAGTCGCACATGGAAGAGCAAGATCTACCTTGTACTGCCATACACCGTGCTCACCGTTCTGCTTTGCATGATACTCAGCAGTTGACTTAGCAGCTGCATACTCAGTAAGACGGGCACGCTTAACTTCCTTAACTTCCTTAAGAAGAGCAACATCAATTCCATTTGGATCATAAATCCATCCGGTAGAATCAGAACATGTTACAACCTTAACACCTAACTCCTGTGCCTTCTCGATTGCGTAGATAGCAACGTTACCAGATCCGGAAACTGCTGCTGTCTTTCCCTCAAGGCTCATACCATGATCTTTCCATAATGCGTTAGTAAGATATAACAGACCATATCCAGTAGCCTGTGTACGTGCAAGAGATCCACCATAGGTAAGACCCTTACCAGTCAGCACACCTTCGTATGATCCACGAATTCTCTTATACTGTCCAAATAAGAAGCCGATCTCTCTTGCACCTGTTCCGATATCTCCGGCCGGTACGTCAACGTCTGCTCCGATATATTTGCAAAGTTCTGTCATGAAGCTCTGGCAGAATGCCATGATCTCTCTGTCAGATTTACCCTTAGGATCGAAATCAGAACCACCTTTACCACCACCGATTGGAAGTGTTGTAAGAGAATTCTTAAATACCTGCTCGAAACCTAAGAACTTGATAATACCCAGGTTTACAGAAGGATGAAGTCTTAAACCTCCCTTGTATGGTCCAATGGAATTATTAAACTGTACACGGAAACCTCTGTTTACCTGAACCTGTCCGTTGTCATCTACCCAAGGAACACGGAACATGATCTGACGATCCGGCTCTGTGATTCTCTCAAGAATCGCATTCTTTCTGTATAATTCCTCATTTGCATCGATCACAGGTCTTAAAGAATCAAGAACCTCTGTTACTGCCTGTAAGAACTCAGGCTGATCTGCGTTTTTCTTCTTTACTACTTCGAGTACTTCATCAACATAGCTCATTTTTATATCTCCTTTACAAAATTATTTTTCACATCAACAAGTTTATTTTATATAAATCTATTGCTATAATCAAGTAATTTTTGAAAGTTTTATATAAAAAAAATTCATTTTATTTATTATCTTCATTTATATTATCCCAGTTTTGGTACTGATTCTCCTCATCATCGGAATATACCACCTTGAAATAATCCGAGAGTTTTGCAAGTGAAGTTATAAGAACTTTCATTTCGTCATCCGAAAGATCGTCCTTTATATGCTCTATCATATGACGGTGAAACTGCTCATGATGATAGTATGCACTCTTTCCCTTGTCGGTGAGTGAGAGCTTTACCACACGCTTATCCTCCTCACTGCGGATACGGTTCACGTATCCCTTGCGGGTGAGACCATCTATTGCCTTTGTCAGCGTGCCCAGAGTGATAGACATAAGCTTGGCTACGGTGCCGGAGCGCTTTGGCTCATCGACTCCTATTGCCTCTATTATATGCATATCGTTGATAGAAATATCAGAAAATTCGTCTGTTATCAGACATCTGCCCTCTATCTCTGTCAAATCCTTGAACAGACACACCAATAATTCATTTAAAGTTTCATCTGCCGTCATAAATACCTCTTTCTATTGCCACTCTATGGCGCAGGCTCCCCATGTAAGTCCTGCTCCAAAGCCTGATAAAATTATTTTTTCCTCATGCTTTATCATACCATCTTTGCGGACTTTATCAAGCAAAATCGGCACACTTGCCGCAGAAATATTTCCACACTGCTGTAAATTGGTCGGAAATTTGTCCATAGGCTGCTTAAGCCTCTTGGCAACCGACTCAATAATACGGATATTGGCCTGATGCAGCACATAGACATCCACATCATCTGCGCTCCAGCCGATTTCATCAAGCAGCTCATTTATAGCCTTTGGCACTGTCTTTACCGCAAACTTGTATACAGCAGGACCGTCCATGGTGACATAGCCACCGAGTGCAGACTGCTTTCCATTGTCGGTAAACGGATTGACTACAGGACGGTTGTCTCCGTCAAGCGCCTCACCGCCTTTTCCGTCAGAGCCCTGTACAAAGCCCTTGAAGGCATCGCCCTCGTTTGTCACAACCGCTGCTCCTGCTCCGTCTCCGAAGAGTACACAGGTGCTTCTGTCATTCCAGTCCATTATTTTTGAAAGAACCTCTGCCCCCACTACAACTGCCTTGTGAAACCTGCCGGTCTTAAAATATGCATCCGCTGTGGCAAGCCCGAATAAAAAGCCTGAGCATGCGGCATTTATGTCAAATGCCACTGCACTGCCTGCACCTATCTCAGCCTGAATCTGACATGCGAGCGACGGAACGATTTTGTCTGTGGATACGCTTGCCGCTATTATCAAGTCTATCTCACTTCCGTCAATCCCCGCATCCTGCAGCGCACTTTTTACTGCATCACAGGCAAGTGAGGTAGTTGTCTCAGTCGTTGCAATGTGTCTGTTTCTTATTCCTGTACGCGAGCTGATCCACTCGTCAGATGTGTCCATTATGGCTGCCAGGTCATCGTTTGAGACCACTCTCTGTGGCAGGCAGCTTCCTGTTCCAACTATCTTCATAGAATTTCCTTTCCGGGACTAGAACTTGCGGAAACGCTTGTATCTTTCCTCCAAGAGCTGGTCCTTTGTCAATTTGCTTTCTTTTTCCAAGAATTTCTTCATGTTGCCCTTCATGTAGTTTCCGATTGATGAAAGAGCATCCTCGTCGGCTCCGCCAAACTCAGGTATTATATCATCCACGACATCAAGCTCCTTTAAGTCGTGTGCTGTAATCTTCATTACCTCTGCGGCTTCCTTTGCACGCTTTCCATCCTTCCAGAGGATAGATGCAAAACCCTCAGGCGAGAGAATTGAGTATGTGGCATTTTCCATCATCCACACTTCATTTCCTACAGAAAGAGCTAAAGCTCCGCCGCTTCCGCCTTCTCCTATCATGAGACAAAGGATTGGCACCTTGATGCCGCTCATCTCATAAAGGTTTCTTGCGATTGCCTCACCCTGTCCGTTTTCCTCTGCTTCCATTCCCGGATAAGCTCCTGATGTATTGACAAAGGTTATGATCGGACGGTTGAATTTCTCTGCCTGCTTCATGAGGCGCAGTGCCTTGCGGTAGCCCTCAGGTGATGGCATACCATAGTTTCTCTTTGCGCAGTCTTCAAGGTCTTTTCCCTTGTGGACACCGATAACTGTGACCGGCTGGCCGTCTAAATATGCGATTCCGCCTACGATAGCCGGGTCATCGCGGAAATATCTGTCTCCGTGCAGCTCCATAAACTCATCAAAGATATAGTCCATATAGTCAACCGATGCAAGTCTCTTAATCTGTCTTGCGGCGCTGACCTTATCCCATACCTTAAATGGCTTAGCCTTTGCCTCGCGCTCCTTCATAAGCTCTGTCGGCTCGTAATTGTCGTCTGAGTGAAGCGGGTCAAAATTGGCATAGCCAGTAGTAGGTCTATGAGCACGTAAAATCTTGTAAAGAGTCTTCTTTAAATCCTCACGCTCAACTATCATATCCACAAAGCCGTGCTCAAGCTGGAACTCTGCCCTCTGGAAGCCCTCAGGCAGCTTCTGTCCGATGGTCTGCTCGATAACACGAGGACCCGCAAAACCGATAAGTGCCTTTGGCTCTGCAAGAATGATGTCTCCAAGCATTGCAAAGCTGGCTGTCACACCGCCTGTTGTAGGATCTGTGAGTACAGGCACATATAAAAGTCCTGCCTCTGAATGACGCTTTGCTGCGGCTGAGGTCTTTGCCATCTGCATCAGTGAAATAATACCCTCCTGCATTCTGGCACCGCCTGAACAGCAGAATAATATAACAGGAAGTCTTTCCTCTGTGGCACGCTCAAATGCGCTTGTGATTTTCTCACCAACCACATGGCCCATGCTTCCCATCATAAATCTTGAATCAATTACACCAAGCACTGTCTCCTCGCCGTAAATCTTTGTCTTACCGATGACAATGCCCTCAGAAAGTCCTGTTTTCTCCTGAGTCTTTGCAATTTTCTCCTCATACTCAGGGAAATTAAGAGGATTTCCTGTTGTAAGCTCTGTAAACCATGGCTCAAATGCTTCCTTGTCGGAAACCATTCTGATTCTGTTTTTAGCACGCACACGGAAATAATAATTACACTCATAGCAGACGTATTTGTGCTGTTTTACAACTGATTTGAGCACAGTCTTGCCACACTTGGGACAAACGATTGTCTCAGGGACATCCTCTTTTGTTTCCTGTGCTGCACCGGCATTTTTGCCATCTGCGGCTGTTTTTGCGCTCTCAGCGTTCTTTGCTAAAGCCTCATCAGCCTCTATATTTTTATCTTTCTTCTTGAATAACTTCATAATGTCTCCTTATGCAATTAACCTATTGCAAATGTAAGCTCCGCCATACAGGCAACCTTGCCGTTTACCCTGGCAACAGCCTTGCCCACACCGATAGGACCCTTAACCTTTATAATCTCAGTGGTCAGCTCCAGCGTATCTCCCGGAACCACCTTCTGCTTGAACTTGGCATTATTGATGCCTGCAAAATATGCAGTCTTGCCCTTCCACTCATCCTGACAAAGAATGGCAACTGCACCGGTCTGCGCCAAAGCCTCAATAATAAGCACTCCCGGCATCACCGGATTTCCCGGAAAATGTCCCATAAAATGTGGTTCATTCATAGTCACATTCTTCTTAGCCACACACTTTACGCCCGGCTCCAGTTCCTCAACCGTATCAATGAGAAGAAACGGACTGCGGTGCGGCAGAATATCCATAATCTGCTGCGTATTCATAATTGACATATACATCTATCCTTTCTCAATTCGCTCTAAACTATCTACATGCTCCGCGCTCCGCAACGTGGAGCCGGGAAGCACACAGTGTGTTCTGAATAAAAAATATGAACTGTCACGGCGTTCCATCCACTCCAATAGCATGAAGCACTAACACCATATCACAGCCTGTCCGTGCAAAATGCCGTGACTGACTTCATATTTTTTATGAGGAATATACTGTGTGCTCCACCGGACCTCACAGTCTAAATTCGCGAAGCCCTAAAAAGCAGAAGCTATTTATTTATAAGCCTTGAGCAGAATACTTGCATTATGTCCACCGAATCCCAGTGAATTGCTAAGTGCATACTCAACAGGCTCCTCATAGCTGTCCTTGCAGTAATTGAGGTCAATCTCCTCATCAGGAGTCTCATAGCCAACAGTCTTATGTATAAATCCATCCTGGATTTCCTTCACACATGTTATAAACTCAACAGCTCCCGCTGCTCCGAGCAGATGTCCTATCATAGACTTTGTTGAATTGATTTTAAGATTTGCAGCCTCATCACCGAACGCAAGCTTGATTGCTCTTGTCTCAAAGAGATCATTGTGATGTGTGCCTGTTCCGTGAGCATTGATGTATTTTACATCTGCCGGTGTGACACCTGCATCGCTCATGGCATTGGTCATGGCTCTTGCTGCACCTGCGCCATCCTCCTGCGGAGATGTGATATGGTATGCATCCGATGAGCAGCCGTATCCGACTACCTCTGCATAAATCTTTGCACCTCTTGCCTTTGCATGCTCAAGCTCTTCAAGGATAACTACTCCTGCGCCCTCACCCATTACAAAGCCGCTTCTGTTTTTGTCAAACGGAAGTGAACACTTTGTCGGATCATCTACTGTAGAAAGCGCTGTAAGTGCTGTAAATCCTGCGATTCCGATAGGACATACACTGCCCTCTGTACCACCGGCTACCATCACGTCAGCCTCACCGTACTGGATGCTTCTGTATGCCTCACCGATTGTGTTTGTTCCTGTAGCGCAGGCTGTTACATCATTGATACTCTTTCCCTTGAGACCGAACTGGATAGAAACATTTCCTGCTGCCATGTTACAGATCATAAGCGGAACAAGCAGAGGATTGACTCTGTTTGGTCCCTTTTCATAAAGCTTTTGTGTCTCGCGCTCCATAGCCTGAAGACTTCCGACACCTGAACCGATGGCACATCCAACCATGTATGGATCTTCCTTTTCGATATCAAGTCCGCTGCCATCAATTGCCTGCTTTGCTGCAGCTACAGCGTACTGTGAGAATGGCTCCATTCTCTTTGCTGCCTTTCTGTCCATAAAATCCTGTGGGTTAAAATCCTTAAGCTCTGCTGCAATGTGACATTTATAATCTGTTGTGTCAAATTTTGTGATGTGGTCAAATCCGATTTTTCCGGCCTTTACCGCTGCCCAGAAATCGTCCACATTATTTCCGATTGGTGTTACTGCTCCAAGTCCTGTTACAACTACTCTTCTACTCATATTGCCATTCCTCCGTCAACAGACAGCACCTGGCCTGTGATGTAGCCTGCTGCATCTGATGCTAAAAATAATACTGCGTTTGCGATATCCTTTGTGTTTCCCGGTCTGCCAAGCGGAATCTGTGATAAAAGATTCTCCTTTGCCGCATCGGCAAGCACATCTGTCATCTCTGTCTCTACAAAGCCCGGTGCCACTGCGTTTGCTGTGATTCCCCGGCTGGCAAGCTCTCTGGCTACAGCCTTTGTGAGTCCTATAACTCCTGCCTTGCTTGCGCTGTAGTTGGCCTGTCCTGCATTTCCGAGTATTCCGGAAACTGATGAAATATTGATAATTCTTCCTGATTTCTGCTTCAAGAAATAGCGTGACATGTGACGGATTGTGTTGAACGCACCCTTAAGGTTTGTGTCGAGCACTGCGTCATAGTCTGCCTCGCTCATCTTCATGATGAGACCGTCTCTTGTGATTCCTGCGTTGTTTACGAGAATATCTATGTGCTTGTACTCCTTGATGAGCGCTGTTATCATATTCTGGCACTCGTCAAAATCAGATACATTGCACTGATAAGAAACTGCATCACCGCCTGCTGCCTTTATCTCTGCAACAACGGCATCTGCCTTTTCCTTTGAACCATTATAATTTACTATTACAAAGGCGTGTGCTGCGGCAAGTGTAAGAGCTATCTGTCTTCCAATTCCGCGGCTTGCGCCTGTAACCAGGGCATTTTTACCTGTTAACATACTTTTCAAAATCCTCCAGTTTGTCTATGTTTACGACTTTTACGTCTCTATTTATCTTTCTCATAAATCCGCTGAGTGAGCGTCCCGGTCCGATTTCCACAAACTCATCTGCACCATCTGCGATAAGACGCTCGATGGTCTGCTGCCAGCGCACTGACGATGAAACCTGCTTTGTCAGATAATCCTTGACGTCTTCCGGTGACTTCACATAGTCTGCTGTGACATTTGTGATATATGGCACCTTGATATCGTGGATTTCTACACTCTCAAGTGCATCTGCGAGCTTTTCTCCTGCACCCTTAAGCATTGCTGAGTGGAAAGGTCCGCTGACCTTGAGCGGTACGCATCTCTTGGCGCCTGCCTCGCTGCATGCTGCTGCGGCGGCATCTACTGCTGCCTTTTCTCCTGTGATAACAATCTGTCCCGGGCAGTTATAGTTGGCTACCGATACCACTGAATTTGTCTCATCTGCTGTCTTTTTGCAGATATCCTCAATGACCTGCGGATCAAGTCCTAAAACCGCTGTCATGGCTCCACCTGTAGGAACTGCCTCCTGCATGTAGATTCCTCTTTTTCTGACAACTGCGAATGCATCTGCCATAGTCATGGCTCCTGATGCGATGAGAGCACCATATTCCCCAAGGCTTAAGCCTGCTGTGACATCAGGTGTGATACCTTTGTCAATGATTGCCTGATATATAGCTGCCTCAACTGCAAGCATACATATCTGTGTGTACTCTGTAATATTCAGCTTGTCATTTTCCTCAAAGCATAATGCCGGAATATCCAAGCCTGTCTGTTCACTGGCAAGGTCGATTACTGCCTTTGCATTTGGCATTGTATCGTAAAACTCCTTACCCATTCCTATATACTGTGAGCCCTGTCCGGGAAACATAAATACTCTCTTACCCATTTTCGGTTTCTCCTTATTTCTGACAGGATACCGTAAACCACTCTTTTCAGGCGCCCCGGTATCCTTAAATTTACATGTAAAAGTGAATACTGTCTATTTGTTCAGTCCCACTACATCCTCAATGATTTCTTTGCAGGTTTCCTCTTTCTTTACGAGGCCTGCGCTCTGACCTGCCATGACGCTGCCATATACGGTATCTCCGTCTACAACGGCTTTTCTGAGTGCGCCAAGTGTCATTTTTTCGAGCTCTTCAAATGGAGCTCCTTCCTTTTCCAGCTTGAGATATTGTCTGGTCATCTTGTTTCTGAGTACTCTGATCGGATGACCTGTGCTCATTCCTGTAACCTCAGAATCTATATCCTTGGCCTTAATGACCTTCTGCTTATAGTTTTCATGTACTATCGATTCTTTTGCGGTAACAAAGCGTGTACCCATCTGGACTGCCTCCGCACCGAGTGCAAATGCCGCATTAAAGCCTCTGTTGTCTGCAATTCCGCCTGCTGCGATAACAGGGATGCTCACTGCATCAACAACCTGTGGCACAAGTGTCATGGTAGTCTGTGCTCCGATATGTCCGCCTGACTCCATTCCCTCGGCGATTACTGCACTTGC
>OLZD01000512.1_pt1 | contig 12937 bp, 7 predicted proteins | sample 1673451 | NCBI WGS metagenome assembly OLZD01 (sample SAMEA103958112, study PRJEB25191) | human gut metagenome | biome: human-associated habitat [ENVO:00009003]; feature: intestine environment [ENVO:2100002]; material: feces | place: Germany | collected 2013/2015 | reverse complement strand
TGTACATATCTTCACAGAAATCATCATACATAGAAATAAGCTCTCCGCCAGTTAATGCTGTCAAGCCATTATAATAATTATAATAATATGAAGATGTAATAACACTTGTTGAGATGTTTTTAGACTCTAACAATTCCGCCATTTCTTCCATATCAGCTATTCCGTAGTTGTTATTGTTTTTGTAGTTAGCATCAGTGATAAGAAATGCATATTTTGCGGCACTGTTTCTGAAATTCAAATTATATGCTGCACCTAAGCCATCAATTGCTGTTTCGGGAGTGTCGCCGCCACCAGATGCACGTAAACTTTCAATGGCTGTTGTAATATTATCCACTGAATTATAGAAGGCTACACCTGAGTTATTATTTACCTTTGTCGAATCTACACCATCACAAGTAATATCTCGGTAATCAATTATCGATACATACAAAGAAATGTTATCTTCTCTGAGCATATAGATTAATTCAGCAAGTTCTTTCTGAATTGTTCTGATTTGACTGCCCATAGAACCTGTTGTATCAACAATTAACGCAAGGTCAACAAACCGCATTGTATTTTCCTCTACAGTTGTAAGAGGTTCAGCGGAACGAAGTGAAAAAGTTGAGATTTCTTCTTCAACAGCTTCCTCTTCACTATATTCTTCGCCGGCGATTATATTGTAAATTTCTTCATAAGTAGCTGTTTCGTAATCTGTAACTTCATTCGCTTGATTATCATCTTCATTTTCTATATCATAAGTATCAGAAATTGTGCTTTCATCACTCATAACAGAAAAAGTTCGAGGCATAGCATATGTTTCAATTTTAGGTTCTATACCTAAATCAAACATTAACGATTCGTAATCTATTAAAATTAAATTACCCATATTCTTTGCATCTACATAAATGCAATTGCTTTCGGTATCATATTCGCAGTAAACAGGAACCATTGTGCCTATTTCCTTGTCGTAGCAAAATACGCCATATCGCTCGATACCTAAATCAAGTTCAGGATAATATTTCGGTGCATTAGATACAAAATCATCATCAAGTCTGAATGTAATAGTGCCGCCGATTATTGTACCTGCGTTATATTCAATGTTTATAGGTGTACCAATAATAGCGTTATTATCAGAGAGAATACCAGCATACTTGCTAACACCCTGTTTAATAAATCGCTTGACGTTATTGCTGGCTTCCAGTTCAATACTAATTTTAAAGTCTTCGTTATAGCGATTAACCCTTAATTCATCTTCTGAAATAGATTGTTTTACAGGCGTATCACCATCATCGGGATTAGTTGGGTCGATGCCAAGCAGTACCTCGTCGCTATCAAGGATAGTATCCTCGTCTGTATCAGGATTAAGAGGGTCTGTACCATAAGAATTTACTTCTTCTCCATCTTTAAGGTAATCCTCATCACTATCGTCAAGATGAGGATTTGTGCCTAACACGAATTCCTCATAATTTGACAATCCGTCTGTATCAAAATCTTCGGAATCATCGGTAATGCCGTTACCATCAGAGTCAGGAAGTGCAGGATTAGTTCGTGAAGTCATTACCTCATATCCATCAGGAAGATTATCTCCGTCTGAATCAGGATTTTTATGGTCTGTATTGTATACATTCTTTTCATATACATCCGGAAGTCCATCACCATCTGTATCAGTTGGGTCTTCCCAATCAATTTCAAGACCTTCAATCTCTACCTCAGAAAGAAAATAATTTTTAATTTCAGGTGTTACTTCGGTCTCAATGGAAGCACTGAATCCGATTACTATTGACGAACCGACAGGAATTGGGTTAGTCCACATTTCGCTAGAAATAACATAATGATTATCTCTACTTTCAATGAGGCGTCCATCCCAAAGATTATTAATAATAAAGTTGCTGTCAAACGTTAGCATCCACGCTTCTAATGCATTATCTGACGAAGTGTTTGTAATTACAATTTCACCATTAATTCCATTGTCCCAAGCCTCTGTAACATTAATTGATGCAGTATAACCATCTGTTATATCAACCCTATTGGAATACAATTCAAATAAATCGGGGGTAGAAAAATCATCGGAAAGAGTATATCCGAATGTGACGCTCTGATTAGGTGCTATTTCATAGTTCCATCCATTATTTTTAATAAGATAGTCGTCACCTTGATTTTCTAAAATCGTTGCATTCCATATACCGTTTATTGTTCCATCTGTGTCATACTTAAACGCCCAGTTAAGTATGGACTCTTCACCAGTATTAGTGATTTTCACCTCTATTGACTGTCCGCTACCCCACTCGTTTACTACAGTATAATCAACAGTATATCCGTCATAGGAATATGTCGTTGTTCCAGTTGCTGCAAAGGCAGGGATTGTGGGTAACATCGTTGTTGCCATTGCAATAGCAACCATACTAGATACAAATCTTTTGGTTTTTCTTTTGAATTTGGCGTTATGCATATTTTTCCTCCATTTCTATAACCATAAGTCTTGAGCTTACCGAAGCCTATTGCTAAAATTGTTGTTTAGATTAGATGTCTTTTCTGAACTTCTCAATAGCCTTCGGCATTTCCGGCTGATTAAACCAAAAAACGCACGCAGAAGCCGCAGAGGACACACCAACAAGCAATGCCAAAGCAGCCAGTGAGGAACTGAGTTTCAGGACGATACTATTCAGTTTCTTCATTTTTCTTCCCCCTTTCTCGGATAACGCTTTGCAGAACAATAGGCTCGCTTGGCTGACAGAAATAGATTGCACACGCACTTCTCGAAATCAATGTCAGTGTATGCAGAACTAATCCTGCAATTATCGTCATCAAAATCATTTTGTTCGGCTCATTTGATTTTCGTAAAAGCCGTCACCTCAATTCTTGCAGATTTTCAACGGAAACTCAATGCTTTTGGCATATCGTGTCGTTTTTATGTTCCAAGATGTATTGACTTTATCTTTTTTTCGATTACAGCTACTAACATTGAACTGCTTGCTGTGAACATTCCTAATGCAATACACACCATTATAATCTTCAATTGTGCTATAAAAAGACCCAAAACAATTAGGGTAAACAAAACTGCATAGATGACGCTGATTTTTCTAAGCCTAATTTTATCCCTGTCACTTATAGGCTTATTTTCGTGTTCTAAAGGAGCAAACATCAGTATTATAACAACAGAAAAGGCAACTGCAATGGCAGACACAATGCCATAAGCTTCGTTAGGAACAAATTTGATGAACATTACGAATAAGCTAAGAACAGTAACCAAAATGCAGCAGCATCCGAAATGAGTTTTAGCGTGAAAACCGCCTGCTGATTTACGCAATAGAACAAATACCGCCAAATAATATATGCATTGCAAAACTGTTCCACTGATAATTGCAAGTATAAGTGCAATTATGCCGTTAAACACTGTTGATAGAAGTAGTTGTAAGCCGTATTCATACACTTCTTCATCTTCATTTTTAATTACCTTGTTACGGACAAAAAAAGAAGCCATCCTTTTTGAAAGTCTAGCAATCATAAAATATCACCTCAACTTTAAGGATAGCTTCTTTCTATTTGGTTTTCAATAAATTTGGCATAAGGTGTCGTTTTAATGTTCCAAGATACATTGACAAAGAAAAAAGCCTGTTCACCGACTTCTCTGTGTGAACAGGCTTATACTTATTTGCTCAAAACAATTTTGATTGAGAAATACCCATTTTCATAATTACAACTTACATAACCATTCATACTCTCTACCGTCTGGCGTATGCTTTGCATACCAATGCCGTGAGCTTCTTTGTTTTTCTTTGAGGTTATAAGATTGTTTACATCAACAGGGGGAGATGTGTTTTCAATCTCAATTATCAGCTTATTATCAAGTTGATGCATTGCAATACATACACATTTTTCATCAATATCAATTCGTTCGCAGGCTTCAATGGCATTATCAAGAGCATTTCCTAAAATTCTGCATACGCTTATTGTCTCAAAATCAATGGAATTCACCTTGATTTTGCTCATAAATGAGATATTACGGCTTCTAGCATAATCACCTTTCAGATTGATAATAGAGTCAACAGCGGAATTTCCCATGTAGCAGACCGATGTAACTTTCTCTACATCATTATACAACTGATTTATATGTTTTTTTGCCTCATCATACTTATTATCCTTTAACAAATCATTCAACACAGTTACCTGATTCCTTAAATCGTGCTTTATATTACGAATTTCTGCATACGAGCCTGCAATCGCACGATAGTTTTCACTTTCGCGCTCCATAATTTGCTCAAGCGTAGCAAGCTTGATTTGTTTATCATAGCTTTCAAAGTAATTAAATACTGAGAAATTCAGATAAAGAACTCCGCAGACCGAAATGATATATCCTATCATCACATTATTTCCACTATGATTGGCAGGGAATATCTGATTAAGAATAATGGCACTTAAAAATGGCATTAATATAATAAGCACCCAATATCTAAATGGTAAGCTCTTGACCTTGTTCTTGTAAATACGGCAGGAATATACGATAATCCAGAAATCAAAGATTTTTGTTCCTATCATTCCGAGAATTCTTCCCATATTGGACTCTAACAGTTCGGAAGGATTTCCGTATCCCATAATTGCAAGAATACCGACAAATAATGTTTCCGAAATAAAGAAAATAAGTATAAAATAAATTGAGGCAAATAGCTTAACCTTTTTTGAGCCATCATACATAAAAAAGGCAATCAACAACAGAATCACAAAAGTAACACCTATTCTTATGTACGGAGAAGATATATTTAAAGTTGATGCCAGAAGAACTGCAAATGCAACTAAGTAACTAATAACATACGTTATGGCTGAATTGTATTTCCTATCGAAAATACGATGATAGAAAAGCGCAATAATTAGTATTTCGGCAATTGCGTTTATTGTCTCAATTGTGTCGTATACATACGAGCTAATCATATTAGCACCTCGCAGTCAGGAATGAAATAAACTTATCGGTAACAAACTGTTTAAAATTACGGCTTAAAGGTATTTTATCGCCATTTTTCATAATAATTGTGGTGGGTTCAATATTGTCAATGTACGATAGATTTACATAATAACTCTTGTGTGGCTTGACGAAATTAACAAGTCTCTCATCTTTTTCAATTTCCGATAACTTTCCGTTGAACTGATACTTATTGGTTCTTGTATGTAATACAATTGTTCTTTTGAAAATTTCAAAGTACAGTATATCACTTACGGATACATTAAAAACTGTATTGGACATCTGAACGGAAAATGTCATATGCGTCTGGTGATATTCATTGAATATCGAGCGAAGCTGCTTTATATACATATGCTCAGGCTGTCCTTTCAATAAATACCTAAAAGCGTTTACTTCATAGCCATTTGGTGCAAACTCTTGATGACTCGTCAAGAAAGCTATGATAACAGACTTGTCCGTTTCGCGAATTTTCTCTGCAACCTCTAAACCTGTTAATTCTTTCATTTCAATGTCAAGTATGATTACATCAAAATGATTAGCCTTAAATTGCGACAGAAACTGCTCTCCGCTTTCAAATTCGCTTATACATAACTTAGTCGTATCAGGATAACTCTTCGCTATCAGCTCTTTCAGCATATTTAAAAACTTCTTTTCATCGTCACACATTGCTATTCGCATATATGTCACCATCCTTTTGAATATATTATCCCTATAACATATAACAATCTGAAATACAATTTTTCGACAGGTTTCTGAAATTTTTATATGAACGCACAAATATTATGAAGTTTTTACTGATATTGCCAAAGTGTTGTTGTGATACAGATAATATAATTATACCTTAATCCGACAGAAAAAGCAACAAGAACTGAACGAAAGGGTAAAAAAACGGTATGAACGGAAAAAACGGCAGATATTTCCGCCGTTTTAATAAAATATACTATCTTTCTCAGCATACCATAGGTCGTGTTCATTAAGTACGCTGTCCAATTCTTTTAAGCAACCCTCACCGAAACTGCGAATTTGCCTTATTCGCTCTCGTGTGTTAACTGTAACATCTTGTAAAAATACAAAATTAGCTTTAACAAGTGCATTTGTCGCACGAACAGAAAGACCGCAATCTGCAATTTTTATAAGTTCATCAGGATTAATGCCCTTATACACTATAGAATGTTCTTTCATCAACTGATATATCATATCCGTGTATTGTCTGCTCTTGGGACTATTCCGTATAATCTCGTATACAAAATCATACATCTCTGTATAGCTGAAACGAGATAAATCACTAAGGTAATAAATATCATTAGCAAAGAAAGCTCTATTAAGTTCTGTAGGAAAACCACAATCTTTGATAAGAATCCCCTCGTAATTGTTTGCTTTAACAATTTCACCCACACCACTCAAATTTTTAAATTGTATATATTTCTTGCAGAATTCAAGCATATCACTTTGTGCTTCTGATTTTTCCAAATCATTTAATTCCATATCAATCAGTACATTAAGTTTCAAATAATACTCCTTCTTTCTATTGATGAATTGATACATTCACAATTATATCATAACAACAGCAGAAAAAGCAACATTTCGCAATTGCATATGACAGCTCAATGTAGCTTTATTTCCGATATTATAATCGATTATATCACATTTTATCCAATACATCAAGATGTTTAACGGAACTGTTCCAATATTATTCTGCCTTTTATCGTATACAATATAATAAAGGGCGGTGATACATTATGTACGAAGATGAATTTCCATTAAGACTGGCTCAGCTCAGAAACAAGAAAGGCGTTTCTGCTCGTGATATGAGTCTTTCAATAGGTCAAAATCCGGGATATATCAATAACATTGAAAGCGGAAAAGCTATGCCGTCTATGGCGTGTTTCTTCTATATTTGCGAATATCTGAATATTTCACCCAAAGATTTCTTTGATTTTGAATCCAAAACACCTGAAAAGCTAAACGACCTCATTTCGGACTTGAAGAAGCTGGATGAGGAACAGCTTGATAATATTGCCTCAATCGTAAAAGGGCTTATAAAAAGATAAATATAAAAAATTCCCTCCCGACAGCTACACCGAAGTGTAACCGTCGAGAGGGTTTCTTTACATTACAAGCTCAGCAGAAAGTTTGCTGAACTTTCTTACTGTCCTTTCTATATCCGCAATCCTGTCTGTTTCGTCTTTGATGAGAGCCGCCACATCTTCCTTGTTGCCTGATATAAAGCAGTCAAGTAAGTTATCAATATGGTCGGTTTCTATCAAAGCCTTGATGAATAAAGGATTTAATGGCTCATCTGCTGTTTTGGGAGCGTATTCTGTACGCCAGTCCCGTAGCAGATGAAGATAGTTGCATAGAACTGAATAAATTTGTTTTTCCCTTGCCTTGTCTTGCTCACGCCTTATCTTGGCGATAACGCTTTCTTTGTTTGGCTGTAATCTCCGTGTTGTTTGTCGTAGCTTATGCCAAAATCGTGAGCAATCTTTTCCGCCGCTTCTTTCGGGGATAATACGAACAGTTCTCCGACCATATCCGTAACATCACCGTGCTTTCCACAACCGAAGCAGTAAAAATGGTCGTCGTACAGCTTCATAGACGGAGTTCTTTCATCGTGAAAAAGACAGCTAACCATATCGTTACGCACCGACAAGCCGTAATAATCAGCTATCTGACGAGGACATACGCTCTCTTTCACAGCTTCAAACAAATTCAAATTGCCACCTCCTAAAAAGAATTGCTCCCCTTGCCGTAAGACAAGAGGAGCTGTTTTTAGCCGATTTCAGAGGTTTTGTCCTTTGTCGGTGTCTTTTCCTTTGGAATATTGCCAGTTTGATTTGATTGCATTTCTCTTATTCTGCCGAGAATAGACGGCTTCTTTTCGGGAGATACATTTCGCATAGGCTTTATTTCGTCTGCTGAAATAAGAATATCAGGCTTTTTCTCCGCTGCCATTGAAGCATTTTCGATAGCGTTGTCGTCAATGTTCAGGAGCGTATTCAGCTCTGCGAGTCGGGCGAGCTTTTCCGTAAGCTCTGCTTCTTGTGGGAACGGCTTTCCAAGCTCCGCCTTTGCCGTGCTTAACTGTTCGTTAAGGGTTTCAAGCTGTTCCTGACTATTCTCTAAACGCTTTTCGATGGAATCCAAAGTGTTGTCTATACGAAGAATATTACCGCTTTCGGAAGTGCCAAGCGTTACTGTGTAGGACATTTCACGCTGTAATTCAAGGTGGAACTCCTGAGCAAAGCTGTCATACGAAAGGGACATATCAAATCCCTTGTATGAGCCGATTTCAAGGCTTTCCTTTGATTTTACTTGCTTGCAAGCAAGGAGAATAGCCTTACCCGCTTCTTCCTTGTCGGTAAAGGTCTTGTTGAGTACCGTCATAGGAGAGATACCCTCGGTTATAATAGGCTGTGCCTTGACGTGAGCAAGGTCTGACTTGTAGCCTTCGATACGCTGTTCCGTTTTCGCAATCCTTTCGGGGAAATGCTTTCTAACGCTATCCTCAATGCTGTACTGCTGTGAGGTGTGGTTGGCTTTGGATACTTTGAGCTTTGTAACAGCCACATCCAAGTCCATTTTCTCCTTGATTAAGGTATTTCCTGCACAGAGAGCCTTTACCTCTGCATAGGAAAGTGTTGCTTCGTCCACATCTTCGCAGGAACGCACGGGAGATTTACTTGACATAATTTGCGAAATAAACCTTTGTTTGTTCTCAATGGTCTGATAGAGGTAGGCATCGAAGGTCGCTTCGGTCATATACCTGTAAACCTCAACTTCCTTGTTTTCGTTACCCTGACGGATAATTCTACCTTCTCGCTGTTCGAGGTCGCTTGGTCGCCAAGGGCAATCAAGGTGGTGCAGTGCTATGAGCTTGTCCTGAATGTTTGTGCCTGCACCGCACTTTGCCGTTGAGCCAAGCAGAACTCGGACTTTGCCTTGTCTTACCTTTGAGAAAAGCTCTTTCTTTTTGGCTTCACTGTCCGCTTCGTGAATAAAGGCGATTTCTTCTTTCGGAACGCCCTTTGATATGAGCTTATCACGAATATCGTCATAGAGATTGAAAGAGCCGTCGTTTTTCGGTGTCGAAAAGTCGCAGAAAACGAGCTGTGTTGACTTCTTATCATCGTTCTTCTGATAGATGTCAAAGACATTCGCAATACAGGTATTAACCTTTGAATTCGGTTCGTCAGGGAGCAGAGGGTCAATAAGTCGCTGGTCAAGTCCGATTTTACGCCCATCATTTGTGACCTTGAGCATATTATCTTCTTCGGGCTGCACCTTTTTGTCGTGAATATCCTTTGCTCTGTCTGATAAAGCCGCTACCATGTCCTTTTGAATATCGCTCGGCTTTATGACTACATTGTGGAAGTGTGCTTCAGGAACAGGGAGATTAAGCATATCTGCCGTCTTTATATCCGCACATTCCTTGAAAACATTGATGAGTTCGGGGAGATTGAAGAATTTTGAAAACCTTGTTTTCGCTCTGTATCCCGTACCTTCGGGAGCAAGCTCAATAGCTGTAACGGCTTCACCGAAGTTTGCCGCCCAAGCGTCGAAATTGTGCATACCCATTTCTTTGAGCTTGTCAGCCTGCAAGTATCTCATCATCGTGTAAAGTTCTGTCATACTGTTGCTGACAGGAGTTCCCGTAGCAAAGACGGTACCTTTTCCACCCGTAATTTCATCGAGATACTGGCACTTCATATAGAGGTCTGCGGACTTTTGAGCTTCCGTCTGCTGAATACCCGCTACATTTCGCATTTTGGTGTAGAGGAACAGATTTTTGAATGAGTGAGCTTCATCCACAAACATCTTGTCGATACCGAGTTCTTCAAAAGTAACTACATCGTCCCTCTGAGGATTTTCAACGAGCTTTTTCAATTTTGCTTCAAGGTTACGCTTTGTTTTTTCAAGCTGTTTTACTGAAAATCTTGCACCCTGCGACCTACCGAGCGACTCAATACCCTCGGTGATCTCGTTTATCTGTCTGCGTATCATTCGTTCCTGTCGCTCCGCTGATACAGGTATCTTTTCAAGCTGAGAGTGTCCAATGATTACTGCGTCGTAATCTCCTGTTGCAATCTTTGAGCATAAACGCTTACGATTTTTGGCTTCAAAGTCTTTTTTCGTTGCAACAAGGATATTAGCGGCAGGATAGAGCCTTAAAAATTCTGCTCCCATCTGCTCAGTAAGGTGATTTGGCACAACAAAAAGCGACTTAGTGCATAAACCAAGTCGCTTGCTTTCCATAGCAGAAGCTACCATTTCAAAAGTTTTGCCCGCGCCCACTTGGTGAGCGAGCAAAGTGTTTCCGCCATACATCGTGTGTGCAATGGCGTTGAGCTGATGTGTCCTGAGCTGAATTTCAGGGGACATACCCGAAAAAGTGATATGACTTCCGTCATACTCTCTCGGTCTGGAGCTGTTGAACATCTCATTGTACTTGTTCACGAGCTTTTCTCGGCGGTCGGGGTCTTTGAAAATCCAGTCCTTAAATGCTTGCTTGATAGCTTCCTGTTTTTCCTGAGCAATCATAGTTTCCTTTTTGTTCAGAACGGATTTAATTGTTCCGTCAGGCTGTTCCACACGGTCGTAAACTCGTGCGTCACGGAGATTGAGCGTATCTTCGATAATGGAGTAAGCATTCTTTCTTGCAGAGCCGTAGGTCATATTAGCAGCTACATTGCTTCTATCCACATTCTTACCTTCAATATTCCATTCCGATGTGTATTTCGAGAAATTCACATCAAACATATTCTGCAAGTATCGTGGAACTTGGAGAGTTTCAATCATAAACTGCTTGATTATATCGGTATCAAGCCAAGTAGCACCAAGTCTTACATCAATTTCGCTTGCTTCAAGAGGTTTCGGCATAGCTTTTTCGAGAGCTGATATATTCACGCTTAAATCCTCGTCGAATACTTCTGCTGATTTCTTTGCAAATTCGAGCTTTTCTCGGATATTGCCCGACAGATATTCGTCTGCGGTTTCCCACTGATTGTTTTGAGGATTACGGAAAATGACACCTTTAAGGTCGTTTATAAGCTGTTCTTCGGATTTACCCGCGAGTTGTTCCATCAATGGCATATCCACACGAACCTTTTCAGAAATGGATACCGCAAGTGCTTCCGAAGCTGTATCTACGCTTGTAACCTGTGCTTTCTGCTTGATAGTACGCTTTGTGAACATATCCGCTTTGCGTTCAAGCTCTCCGTTCTCATTGAGAACTTCAAGAGAAGAAAGAAGATAGTAGGAGCTGTCCTCAGAAAATGCCCTTGCATTGCCGACAGAGTTGATTAAGCCGTATTTCCTTGTGAAATCATCGTAGACTCTGTTAAGCTCTGTCTGCTGTGAACGAATGTCGTAATCGCTGTATTCGTTGAGCTGATAGTCAATCAGCGTTCTTACACAATCACGAAGTTCACACATACCCTTGATACGTTCCTCAGTTGCCTTTGGTAAATTATCTTTGAGGAACATACGGCTATTTTCTCTGAAATAGAGCTTATCATCAACAACCGCATAGGAGAAGTTACGCACATTCGGGTCAGCAGGGATACTCTCTGCGACCTTTTCCGTGTTCTCCTGTTCTACTTCGGGGATATTACCCTGAATGTTTGCAATCGTTTCTTTGAGTTGTTCTTTCAGACTTGCTCCCTTGATGGGAACGCAAGCCGTTTCTTCGGCATTGCCATACATAGAAAACTCCACGCCCTGTTTCATTTCGCCAAGTATCATTTCAGGGTGCTGCTCAAAATACTTGTTTACGGGAACTCCGTCCTCTGTCTGACCGAGGTGTACCCAATCAGGCTCAATGTCAAGCATTTTATCACGCTTCTGGAGAAAGATAATGTCCGAGGTTACTTCCGTACCTGCGTTATCCTTGAAAGCGTTGTTCGGCAGTCTTATTGCTCCGAGAAGCTCGGCTCTCTGTGCAAGGTACTTTCTGAACTGCGGATTTGTCTTGTCAAGCGTACCCTTTGATGTTACGAAAGCAACTACGCCGCCTACACGAACTTTGTCAAGGGACTTTGCGAAGAAATGGTCGTGAATGTTTAGATTGAGCTTATCATATCGCTTTTCTGCAAGCTTATATTGACCGAAAGGAACATTACCTACCGCAACATCAAAGAAGTTGTCGGGGAAAGAGGTCTTTTCAAAGCCTGTTACCTGAATGTCTGCGTTCTGATAGAGCTGTTTTGCAATTCTTCCTGAAATGCTGTCAAGCTCTACGCCGTACAGTTTGCCGCTTCGCATTTCTTCAGGCATAACGCCAAAGAAATTACCCACGCCCATTGCAGGCTCTAACACATTACCGCCCTTGAAGCCGAGATTTTCAAGTCCTTCATACATCGCATTGATTACTGTCGGAGAGGTATAGTGTGCGTTCAGAGTAGAAGCCTTTGCACTTTCGTACTCATCGGGAGAAAGGAGCGTGTAAAGCTCTGTAAATTCGCTTGACCAAGCTGAATTGTTTTCGTCAAATGCCTGTGCAAGACCGCCCCAGCCGACATAACGGGAAAGAATTTCCTGTTCTTCGGGAGTTGCCCGTCTGTTTTCAAATTCAAGCTCGTTGAGAAGCCTGATTGCTTCTACATTCGCCTTGAACTTTGACTTTGCACCGCCGACACCGAGGTTTTCGTCTGTGATAGTGAAATCGTGCTTTTCGCCGTTCAGCTCAGGCACTTCCGAGATATTGGGTGCTGGTTCATTGATTACGCTTTCCTTTTCGGGTGCTTCATCAACAAGGGCAAAGCCGTTCTCGTAAAGCTCGGTTTCGCTTATTGCATATCCCTTGTAGCTTTCACCATCCATATCGGCAAGCTGATAGATAGTATCATCTATTCCGTCAACGATGTCCATTATCTGATAAATTCCATCATCAAGCTCAATTCTATCTCCGACTTTAAGAGTGAATTCCTCGCCCTCGTCGTATTCTTCGGCTTCCTCCGCTACTTCTGAAACGGTTTCTTCCGTTGGCTCAGACTTTTCTTCAAG
>OLZD01000503.1_pt1 | contig 13100 bp, 8 predicted proteins | sample 1673451 | NCBI WGS metagenome assembly OLZD01 (sample SAMEA103958112, study PRJEB25191) | human gut metagenome | biome: human-associated habitat [ENVO:00009003]; feature: intestine environment [ENVO:2100002]; material: feces | place: Germany | collected 2013/2015 | reverse complement strand
GTACCTCGATACCGGCCTCGCGCATCTCTTCAAAAAAACGGTTGGGAACATGCCAGCAACCCACATCATCATAAATCACACGTACCTCTACCCCGGCACGCGCCTTTTCCATCAGGACATCACGCACCAAGCGCCCAATGGCATCGTCCTCAAAGATATAGAATTCCATGTGGATATGCTTCGTTGCTTTCCCCAGTTCGCGTAGCAGGGATTGCAGCATGGAGAGCCCCAGGGTATAGGCTTCCACCCGGTTTCCATCGAAGGGGAAAGCCTGGTTGGTATTACGGAACAAGGATATGAGACGACTGTAATTGATGGGAAGCGCACATGAGTCCTGCGCCAGATATTCCGCCATAGGTTTCTTCAACAAGCGGCTGTAACTCTTCTTCCCTATCATGCGCACACGGCGCTGACTACGCCCGAAGAAGAAGTAAAACACCAGCCCCACGATGGGAAGGAACATCAGTATCAGTATCCATGCCATGGTTTTCACCGGATTGCGGTTGTCGAGGATAATGACGACAATCGTTCCGATGATGGCACCGAAATAAACAATGTCGAAGGCTATCGTAGCAATCTGGCTGGCAATGAAGTTCCAATCAAGCATGTTCACAGACAATTAAGTGTGAAACAAATGTAGGAAAAACACAGAAACTTTCACCGAAGATTACAGAGATTAACATAAAAGTCCCTCTTCCCCCAACTTGTCTGAAAACTTATACTTGCTATCGCTTTGACGCGGATGACGCAGATTTTTAATATTCTTATCTGCGTCATCCGCGTCTGAAAAATAATCAAAAAGAAACCTGCCACAGAATTGAGAGTGTATCAGAATGACAAGCTGATTAGGGGGGTGATCCCCTCCGCTTTAGAACGGCCTGCGTCCTCCGAAACCGCCAGGACCATGACCCGGACCGAAGCCCGGACCGCCGAAGCCGCGTCTGCCTTGCATCTTATCGCGGGCGGCCTTGCTGCCGAAAATATTCAGACGATAGATGAAGTGAAGCATGCAATAGCTGTTCACGCCGTTATATTCGTACACCGAGCGGCCGCTTGCAGTCAGCGAACGGCTGATGTTACTCTGCTTCTTCAGAATGTCGTACATCTCGAAGCTGACGGTGGCATTCCCTTTCAGGAAAGTCTGCGACAACTGTGCATTCCAGATAAGCTCGTTACGGTTCATACTGCTGTCCGTATATCCTCGACGGCTCTGGTTGGCAATGTTGGTAGAGAGCGTCATGTTCCACGGCATGGAAATCTGCGTATTGGCACCGTAGGAGAAGGTATAGGGCTCCTGATTATTGTCAGGCGTCAGTTTATCCTTCTCTATTGAATAGGAGATGCTTCCGTTCAAGCCGAATTCAAACCAGTCATTACGATAGGCGGCATTCAGACGTTCGCCCAGCGTCAGGTTGGTGGTTGTATTCTTCCGTTCCACGGCATCTGCTCCCTTACCGGACGTCAGATAAGCCACATTGTTCTGATAGTTGGCATTGGAGAAGGAGTTGATGGTATACTTCTTATTGGGCAGTGCCGTATTGAAGCCAAACATGCCGAACGCATTCCAATTACCGTTGATATTTTTCGGAGTTGTAGTCCATCCACCAGTCTCCGAATTGTACACACGGCTATTGCTGATGCTATTCTGCGTTGCCGAGAAGTTGACGTGCGACATAATACCGCGCTGCTTTTCGGCATTATACGTATTATAGAAGAATCGCATGTTGTGCGTGAAGGAAGGCTTCAAGCCCGGATTACCGATACGTACATTCTGCGGATTGGAGTTGTCCACAATCGGCAACAGATTCTCCATACTAGGTTGGCTGCTACGCCCACGGTATGTCATACGCAGCTGGCTCACCTTGGAGAAACGGATGCGCAAGTCCAGGTTCGGAGCGAAGTTGAACACATTGCGAGTGGTATCAATCATATAGTTGCCGCGTTTATAGGACAACACAGAATGCTGTGGCTGGAACGACATACCTGCGCTCAGCTGGTACTTCTCGCGGATAAAGCGCAAGGACACGGATGCATCGTGGTTGTAGTAGCGGTATTCCGCATATTTGCCCAGACTGTCCACCGCATGCTCTTCATACCCCACAGGAAGCTGGGTTGACAATCCCCAATCCGGAAAGCCCTGCAAATCGTACGTTGTCTTGTCGCTCTCGCTATACTTGTACTGGAACTGATAGCTGAATTGCAGGAAAGTGGCACGGGCTATCGGTTCGCTGTAAGTCAGCTGTGCACTGTAATTGTAGTTCTTGGTCGGGGTAGCGATGTATTGGTTACGAATCAGTACGGAATCTCCCGTCTGCAGGTAGTTCAGCAGCTTGAAGTAGTGTGTTTCCGACTCCGTATACTGGTTGTTGTCATTATTGGTATAACCGAACCTGCCACGGAACGTGACATTGCGCCCTTTGTCATTCAGCTTTCTGTTCAACTGCAAGGTTGCATCCGTAGACACACTCTTGTTGTCACTCAGCGAACCGCTGTTGATGGCGTTTATACGGATACTTCTCAACGGGTCATCATCAGGATTGAGAATCTTCTCCAGATTGAGCCAGTTATTGGGGTCGGTCACCAGACTGTAAGGGTCGGAATCGAACGTACCGCTCTCAGAATTGGAGAGATTGTCCGTTTTGCCGTACGAGAAGTTGGGACGGAAAATGATATTCGTCATCGAGTCCGGCTTCCACTCCATACGGAAATCGGCATTGAAATTCTTGGCTTTGTTACGTTGCCTGCTGTTCGAGTTGGAGTAAGAGTTGCCGTCCGGCAGAAAGTCCTCGGTAGAACCGATACTTGCAATATCCCCATCCTGATAGTTGTAGCGTGCACTACCGCCCAGTTCCAGCTTATCGGTTTGGGTAGCGAAGTTCACACCCAGCATTTTCGTTGCAGTAAGTCCGTTGTTCCTGCGCCAGCGCGGAGGACCACCACCGCCCGAAAAGCCCTGGTCGTTCACGTTATTGGCAGAACCCACTACCGACACCTGGGTTTTGTCCACGAAGCGGTTCAGCATGAAGCGGCCCATATAGCGGTCTTCCGTCCCTCCGGCCACGTCGGCATTACCGAACCAACCCTGGTTCATGCCTTTCTTTACGGTCAGGTCGAGCACCGTCTCCTCCTCACCGTCGTCAATACCGGTGATACGTGCCAAATCGGACTTCTTATCGTAGGTTTTCAGCTTCTCTATCATATCTACCGGCAGGTTCTTCAAACCGGTCTTTACGTCTCCACCGAAGAACTCCTTGCCGTCGACCATAATCTTCGACAAGTCCTTACCGTTGATTTTCACATTACCCTCGTCGTCAATCTCCGCACCGGGCAGCTTCTTCACCAACTCCTCGAGCATGGCTCCCTCGGGGGTACGATAGGCAGATGAGGTATATACCAGTGTATCTTCCACCACCTGCACTTGCGGCGCTTCTGCCGTAACCACAGCCTCGGCCAGCATCACCGCATCCGTTTCCAGTGTCAGTGTACCCACGTTCTTGGCAGTTGTCGTAGCATAAAGGTGTAAAGGGATGTACTGGCTCTTGAATCCGATGTAGGAAACCTTCAGCACGTATTTACCCGCACTGACTTTGGGAAGAGTGAAATAACCTTGTGCCGTAGTGGCCGTACCCGATGCCTGAACACTGTCTGGCAACAAAAGCAACTGCACGGTAGCTTGTATCGCAGGCTCCTTGGTGTCCTCCACGACACGGCCCGATACCGTAATGTTTTTGGTCTGTGAAAATGCAGACAGCGTTGTTACCAACAGCAACGCCATCCCCGTGATAATTTTCTTCATGTGTCTATTCTTTGTCTATTCTAAATGAACAATGCCTTTTATTCACTGTTTCATTTGACAGACTTCCGGGCAAAAGGTTTAATGCCCCACATGACGATTTGCTTTATTTATCGACTATTCCGCTTAAATAATCTATCAACTGTCGCTTTCTTTATACCAAATTCCAAGCAAAGCACATTCAATATAAGAAATATGAGAAAAGAAGAAGAATCGACCGAAAGGAGGTCACCCTGCGCCACCCGGTAGAGCATACCGCCGAAGATAAAAAGAACGGTCAGAAAGATGGCATTGCGCGTGGCCTTGTTGCGCACCTGCTCTATCTCCTTATTCTCGTTCTTCGTCAAGGCAAAGATTATCATCAGTGCCCCCATCATCATCAGGAGTTTGGAGCATTCCTTATAGAACAGCAAGTTGGCATCTGTCACTTTTCCCCACAATAGGAATATGAAAGGGAGGAACAACGCCAAAGCTATGATGAAATAACCCAGCGGACGGCAATAAACGGGAAGTAATGCTCTCATTTCTATCAATCAATTACAAATTACTAATTACAAATAGCGGGAGGCAGATGACGGAAACACCTTGCCACCCATAGAATTTCACGGGACAAAGATAACGTTTTATTGCCAAAAGAGCTATCTTTGTGCCACAATATAATGAAGAAGGCTCCCTTTCCTTCATAATCCGTAACATCAGTAATTGGTAATTCGTAATTTGTAATTAACAAGATGAGTAAACAAGAAGTAATCCTTTGCGAAGGACTGGCAAACAGCCTGACGCATGCCATAGAGAAGTGTCCCCATGACAAGCTTTTCATCCTTACCGACGAGCATACCCACCGCCTCTGCCGCCCGCATCTGAACGGTATCCCCACCCTGGAAGAAGCGGAAGAGATTATTATCGGGGCAGAAGATGTGCACAAGAATATGGAAACGCTGGCTGCCGTATGGCAAGCCCTGAGCGAGAAAGGGGCCAGCCGCCACTCCCTGCTCATCAATCTGGGCGGTGGCATGGTGACCGACCTTGGCGGTTTTGCCGCTTCCACCTTCAAGCGGGGCATCGCCTACATCAACGTTCCCACTACGCTGCTCGCCATGGTCGACGCTTCCGTGGGAGGCAAGACGGGCATCAACTTCAACGGTCTGAAGAATGAAATCGGCGTCTTTGCTCCTGCCGCCTGCGTGCTGCTGGAAACCGAGTTCCTGCGCAGCCTCGATGCCCATAACTTCTTCTCCGGCTATGCGGAGATGCTGAAGCACGGCCTCATCAGTACCCCGGAACATCTGGCGGAACTGCTGGCCTTCGATACGGAAAAGATAGATTATGCCTTACTGAAGTCCATGGTAGGACGTTCCGTGCAGGTAAAGGAACACATCGTAGAAGAAGACCCGCAGGAACATGGCATCCGCAAAGCCCTGAACCTGGGGCACACCGTAGGACACGCCTTCGAAAGCCTCGCCCTTGCCGAAAGGCGTCCGGTGCTGCACGGCTATGCAGTGGCATGGGGGCTGGTCTGCGAACTCTACCTTTCTTATATAAAGACCGGATTCCCGAAGGACAAGATGCGCCAGACCATCCAATTCGTCAAAGAGAATTATGGCAGCTTCACCTTCAACTGCAAACAGTACCACCAGCTGTACGAACTGATGAAGCATGACAAGAAGAATACCGCCGGAGTCATCAACTTCACCCTATTGAAAGAAGTGGGTGACATCTGTCTCAACCAGACGGCAGACAAGGAGACTATCTTCGAAATGTTCGACTTTTATAGGGAGTGCATGGGGGTATAACGCTCCCGCTCCCTCTTCGGCAGGCTCTCCACAACCAGCCGATAGGAGCGTGCCACCAGTTCTCGGATAATGCTGTCCGGTACATCCTGATTAAAATACACACTGTTCCAATACTTCTTGTTCATGTGCCACCCCGGCTTCACCCCCTCGTACCTTGCCCGCAGCTCCGTTGATTCCTCCGGACGGCACTTGATGCAGCAGAAGTCGAACACTTCGATATTGACAAAGCAGAACCACTTGTCGCCCACATAAAAGCAAAGCACATCGCGGCTGTATCTGTCGGCCACATTAGGAAAAGGCATCTTCTCGCTCACTCCCGGCAAGGAGAGACAGTATTCTCTGAATTCTTCCACATTCATCGCTCACTCTTCCCCCAGAAAGTCCTCCGTATCATTTTCCATCCCAACCGGGTCTTCATCCGGAATTCCCGTCTTTCCCTCGGCCCGTTCCTTTCGCAGCGTTTCCGGCCGCAACATATCGTGAGGGAAATATCGGCTAAGCGGATAACGGTAGAAATCCATCCCGCTGTTCAGCCTCGCCACCAGCGACTTATCCGGACGAAAATAGACACGGGATAAGCGTACCTTGCCCGGCATCACATCGTCGGGATGCTCAAACCCGTCACTCGTCACCGCCACATGGAAGGAACCCAGCCCCTTAATGGTCACCGACTCTCCCTCCATCAGCGCTTCCTCTATAAACTTCGGCAAATCTATCAATACACTCTGCACGTCTCCCGAACTCATCCCTTTTCTGGATGCCATACGCTGCGCCAGCAGCTCTGCCGTCACACCTCCACGCCGCTGTAACACACGCTGCACAGCATAATAGAGTTGCTTCACCCCTTCCGCCGTGCGGAAAACCTTCTTTCGAACCAAATAGACTATACTCATACTCTTTTCACAATGAACATAATGTTTCTTACTGCAACCAGACTGCTGACACCCCACCCGAAGGTTACTTCCCCTAAACAGAAAGCCAGTTTCCATACGGCCGGACAGCTATTCCCCAACATGCACGAGATGCACATCTCATGCAGTTCGAGACATACATCTCAACACACGCGAGATGTGCATCTCATACAGCAAAGGTAATCATATTCCACCTGATATACAAATATCTTTCATGTATCGGGGAATAATATTCCGCACCAGCTTACTCCGGCTCTTATCATTAATTAACAATGCTGCATGCAGGGTTTTCGCAAATATGCTATTTCTATAAAAGCAAGACCTATTCCAAATGTTTAATTTAAAAGAGTACACTATGAAAATGAAGTCAATCTTTAACAAGAAAATTTTAATCGCTATTGCAACCATCAGCTCCTTAAGCCTCCAATCGTGTCTGGACGACGATGATAATTATGCCATGAGATTCCCCAATGCCCTGGTAACGGTAAAGACCGATGCAGAGCAGACCGTCTTTCTGCAATTGGATGACAAGACCACTCTGCTGCCTACCAACATGACGAAATCTCCCTACGGCGAGAAGGAAGTCCGCGCTTTGGTAAACTACAAGGAAGTGGACGAGCCCAGCGATATCTACACCCAAGCTGTACATATAAACTGGATAGACAGTATCCTTACCAAACCCATCGCCCCGGATTTGGGTGAAGAGAACGATGCCGTATACGGCACCGACCCGGTGGAAATAGTAAACGATTGGGTGACCATTGCAGAAGACGGTTATCTGACCCTTCGCTTTAGAACTCAGCAAGGAGACTATCAAACAAAGCACTTTGTCAATCTGCTGCTGAGCGAGAATCCGGAAAACCCGTATGAAGTAGAATTCCGCCACAATGCCAAGGGCGACATTTACGGCAGGTATGCGGACGGACTGGTTGCTTTCAAGTTGGATGCCCTGCCTGATACAGAAGGCAAGACCGTTAAATTGAAACTGAAGTGGAAATCATTTAGCGGCGAAAAATCTGCGGAATTCGATTATTGTACCCGGAAATCCGTAACGCCCGAAAGTCCGGCTATCACTTCCGTAAGAAACAGCCTAAACCTGCAATAACTTCATTCAAAGTATGCCTGCCCGCTCAAAGCCATTGCCTTGCGAAGCAGGCATACAAGTAAAAAGAGAGCAGGACACGTTGACCGAAAGCCTTGAAACTGCAAAATATAGGTTCATTCAATAAAAAAAGCACTATAAATATTTGCTATTTTAAAATAAAGCCGTACATTTGCACCCGCAATTCGGGATGTAGCTCAGCCCGGTAGAGTACGCGTCTGGGGGGCGTGTGGTCGCAAGTTCGAATCTTGTCATCCCGACTGTTGAGCATTAAGGAGTTAAGTCTAAGACTTAACTCCTTAATTTTTATAGTATTTCTTAATGACAGACTTGCTGCCATAAATATGCTGAATATGTACAAAAAGAAGACGGTGCCTATTCGCTTCAGCGGGAATAGCTCATCAAATTACTGGAATTCTCGTAAGAAATCTCTATTTTTGCACTTTAAACAAGAAAAATTATGGGAGCAGCTAAATGGATAGGCGGCATCATCGGCTTCATGGCCGGAGGACCGCTGGGAGCCTTGGCAGGTTTTGTATTCGGTTCATTGTTCGACACCGATTCAAATGACGCAGGCAGTTATTATGGAGAAGCACCAACGCACGGCACTACCTATACCGGGCAACGGAACAGTTTCCTCTTCTCCATGCTCGTGATGGCTTCGTACATTATCCGTGCAGACGGGCGCATCATGCATAGTGAAATGGAATTCGTCCGCCGCTTTCTGAGAAGCACATTCGGTGAGGCTGCCGTGGGCGAGGGAGAACGGATATTACTCAACCTCTTCGAACAGCGCAAGCAGATGGACAGACAAAACCCACTGGCATTTAAAAACACCATCCGTGACTGCGGAACGCAGATTGCCGCCAACCTGACATACGAGGAACGCTTGCAACTGCTGGTATTCTTGGTAGAAATTGCCAAAAGCGACGGACACGTCTGCAACGAGGAGATAGAAGCCTTGAAAGAAGTGGCCATGTACATGGGACTATCCGTCAAGGAAGTGGAATCCATGCTTAACCTAGGCGGTAGCTCACTGAACGAGGCCTACAAAGTACTTGAAATTGAACCCACTGCCACCAATGACGAAGTGCGTGCCGCTTACCGCCGCCTAGCCTTGAAACACCATCCCGACCGGGTGGCAACGCTGGGCGAAGACATCAAGAAAGCCGCAGAAGAGAAGTTCCAAAGCATCAACAATGCCAAAGAACAGATATACAAGGCACGAGGTATGAAATGACGTACCTCGCTCCTTGCCTTGTGGACAGCATCATGACGTTTATAAACATTCTATATTAACATCAACCCACACACTTATGAAGAAAACCCTTGCAATCCTTGCACTAGGCCTTACTGCCATTGCCGGACATGCCGCCACGCCGCTCTGGATGCGCGATGTGCAAATCTCTCCCGACGGTACGGAAATCGCATTCTGCTACAAAGGAGACATCTACAAGGTGCCGGCCAAAGGTGGAACCGCCACACAGCTTACTACCCAAGAGAGCTACGAATGTACCCCCATATGGTCGCCGGACGGCAAACAAATAGCCTTTGCCAGCGACAGATACGGCAACTTCGACGTATTCGTGATGCCGGCAGACGGCGGAACCGCCCAACGGCTCACTACCCACTCCACCGGTGAGATACCCTCCACATTCACTCCGGACGGAAAGTATATCTTGTTTTCCGCATCCATCCAGGACCCGGCAAGCAGCGCTCTTTTCCCCACTTCGGCCATGACCGAGCTTTACAAAGTACCTGCAACGGGAGGGCGTACGGAGCAAGTGCTGGGCACCCCTGCCGAAGCGGTCTGCTTCGACAAGGCGGGCCATCAGTTCCTCTACCAAGACCGCAAGGGATTTGAAGATGAATGGAGAAAGCACCACACCTCCTCCATCACCCGCGACATCTGGCTGTATGATGCAAAGACGGGTACTCATACCAACCTCACCGACCGCGCGGGCGAAGACCGCAACCCGGTGTTGTCACCCGATGGAAGAACGGTTTACTTTTTGAGTGAGAGAAACGGCGGCTCATTCAACGTGTATGCCTTCCCGCTGGCACAGCCCCGAGAGGTGAAGCCCATCACCAGCTTCAAGACACATCCCGTGCGCTTCCTCTCCATGAGTGACGGCGGGACGTTGTGCTACAGTTACGACGGCGAAATCTATACCCAGCAGCCGGATGCCACCCCGAAGAAAGTCGCCATAGAACTGGTGCACGATGACCGGCCGCAATTCGCCAACCTGCAGTCTTCCGACGGAGCCACCTCTGCCGTTGTGTCCCCGGACGGAAAACAGATTGCCTTCACGCTGCGCGGAGAAGTCTTTGTCACTTCGGCAGACTATGCCACTACCAAGCAGGTGACGCACACACCGGCACGCGAAGCGGGCCTCTCCTTTGCGACGGACAACCGCACCCTGGCCTACGCCAGCGAGCGAGGCGGCAACTGGCAGCTCTACCTTGCCAAGATAGCCCGCAAGGAAGACCCTAACTTCCCGAACGCCACGCTGATTGAAGAAGAAGTGCTGCTGCCCTCCACCACCGTGGAACGTGCCTATCCGCAATTCTCGCCCGACGGCAAGGAACTCGCCTTTATCGAAGACCGCATCCGGCTGATGGTGCTCAATCTGGAGACGAAGAAGGTGCGCCAGATTACGGACGGCTCCACCTGGTACAGCACCGGCGGAGGATTTGACTACGCATGGTCGCCGGACGGTAAATGGTTTACACTTGAGTTCACGGGTAACAAGCACGACCCCTACTCCGACATCGGCCTGGTCAGCGCAGAGGGAGGCAAAGACATCATCAACCTCACCAATAGCGGCTACATGAGCGGCTATCCCCACTTTGCGCTGGACGGCAACGCCATCCTTTTCACCACCGAACGCTACGGCATGCGTGCCCATGCCTCATGGGGCTCGCTGAACGACGCCATGCTCGTCTTCCTCAACCAAGACGCCTACGACAAATACTGCCTGAGCAAAGAAGACTACGAACTGCGCAAGGAGCTGGAGAAGGAACAAAAGAAGTCTGCCGGAAAAGACACCCCCCAAGACAAAAACAAGGATAAAAAGAAGAAAGACGACAAGAAAGACAGCAATGCTGACGAAAAAGATGACCAGCCGAAAGACATCGTCGTAGAGCTGAAAGGCATCGAAGACCGTGTGGTGCGCCTCACCCCGAATTCTTCCGACATGGGCAGCACCATCATCTCCAAGGATGGCGAGACACTCTACTACCTGGCAGCCTTCGAAGGCGGCTACGACCTCTGGAAGATGAATCTGCGCAAGAAAGAGACCCGCCTGCTGCACAAGATGGATGCCGGATGGGCGGACATGCAGCTGGACAAGGACGGCAAGAGCCTCTTCCTGCTGGGTAGCCACAAGATGCAGAAAATGGACACTTCATCTGACGCGCTGACCCCCATCACCTTCCAGGTAGATGCCAAGATGGACCTGGCTGCGGAGCGCGAATACATGTTCGACCACGTGTACCGCCAACAGCAGAAGCGATTCTACAATACCAATATGCACGGAGTGGACTGGGACAAGATGACCGCCGCCTATCGCCGCTTCCTGCCCCATATCGACAACAATTATGACTTTGCCGAACTGCTGAGCGAATGGCTGGGCGAGCTGAACGTATCTCACACCGGCGGCCGTTTCTATCCCAAAGGGCAATCCGAACCTACTGCCAGCCTGGGACTGTTCTTCGACTGGAACTACACGGGCAAGGGCATGCTCATTGCCGAAGTAGTGGAGAAAGGCCCCTTCGACACAGCCAACACCCGGGTGAAAGCCGGCACAGTCATCGAAAAGATAGACGGCGTGGAAATCACCCCCGATGCGGACTATTACACGCTGCTCAACAACAAGGCACGGAAGAAAACACTTGTTTCTCTCTTCGACCCGCAGACCAAGGAGCACTGGGAAGAGGTCATTATCCCCATTACGAACGGTGCGTTCAGCGATTTACTCTACAGCCGCTGGGTGAAACAGCGTGCGGCAGACGTTGACCGATGGTCGGGTGGCCGATTGGGTTACGTGCACATCGAGTCTATGGGAGACGACAGTTTCCGTTCCGTCTACTCGGACATCCTGGGAAAATACAACAACCGCGAAGGCATCGTCATCGACACCCGTTTCAATGGCGGTGGACGCTTGCACGAGGATATAGAAATACTTTTCAGTGGACAAAAATACTTCACCCAAGTGGTGCGCGGTCGCGAGACGTGCGACATGCCCAGCCGCCGCTGGAACAAACCCTCCATCATGGTGATGTGCGAGGCCAACTACTCCAATGCGCACGGCACGCCGTGGGTTTACAGCCACCGCGGACTGGGCAAGCTGGTAGGCATGCCCGTGCCGGGAACCATGACCAGCGTGTCGTGGGAGCGCCTGCAAGACCCGTCATTGGTATTCGGCATCCCCGTCGTGGGCTACCGCCTACCGGACGGCAGCTATCTGGAGAACTCACAGCTGGAACCGGACATCAAAGTAGCCAATTCACCCGAGACCATCGTGAAGGGAGAAGACACACAGCTGAAAGCTGCCGTAGAGGAACTGCTGAAGGAACTCGAAAAATAAGTACCGCCTTGCCCCACGCAGGAATACCGGTCATATAGGCCGATATATATATTAAGATGATGTGTCAAAACGGTTGATGGCACATCATCTTTTTTTATATGCCACAAGGAAGCAAGACTTTTTCTATCTCACTTTTTTGCACTATCTTTGTGACATAAATTCCTAACTCTTTAACTGATTATGTTTGCTGACTTGTTAAACTCCTCCTATTTCGCGCTCTTTCTCATTGTGGCTTTAGGCTTCATGTTGGGAAGAATCAAGATTAAAGGGCTTTCGCTCGACGTCTCCGCCGTCATCTTCATTGCCCTGCTGTTCGGACACTTCGGTGTCATCATCCCCAAAGAATTAGGAAACTTCGGACTGGTGCTCTTCATCTTCACCATCGGCATCCAGGCCGGTCCCGGATTTTTCGACTCCTTCCGGAGCAAGGGCAAGACGCTTATCATCATCACCCTGCTCATCATCTGCTCCGCCGCCCTCACAGCCGTAGGATTGAAGTACGCCTTCGACATAGACACCCCCAGCGTGGTGGGCCTCATAGCCGGCGCCCTGACCAGTACACCGGGACTTGCCGTAGCCATTGACAGCACCCATTCCCCACTGGCATCCATCGCTTACGGTATTGCCTATCCTTTCGGCGTTATCGGCGTGATTCTCTTCGTCAAGCTGCTGCCCCGTATCATGCGCATCGACCTCGACAAGGAGGCGCGCCGGTTGGAGAAGGAACGCCGCAGCCAGTTCCCGGAACTGACAACCTGCCTGTTCCGCGTGACCAACCCCGCCGTCTTCGGCCGCAGCCTGATGCAAATCAATGCGCGCGCCATGACCGGTGCCGTCATCTCGCGCCATAAGCACAATGAGCAGATAGCCATCCCCACCGCCCAGACCATCCTGCACGAGGGAGACTGCATA
>OLZD01000500.1_pt1 | contig 13110 bp, 10 predicted proteins | sample 1673451 | NCBI WGS metagenome assembly OLZD01 (sample SAMEA103958112, study PRJEB25191) | human gut metagenome | biome: human-associated habitat [ENVO:00009003]; feature: intestine environment [ENVO:2100002]; material: feces | place: Germany | collected 2013/2015 | reverse complement strand
AATGGTAGTATTCTTTGCCGGTGGAACCGGACATCCGTATTTTTCAACCGATACCGCAACGGCACTTCGTGCGATTGAAATTGATGCCGATATTATTCTCGCAGCGAAATCCATTGATGGTGTATATGATTCCGACCCGGCGGTAAATCCGGATGCGAAAAAGTATGATTCAATGCAGATGGCAGACATTGTTGACAACAAACTCGGTGTTGTAGATTTGGCGGCTGCTGTGCTTTGTCTGGAAAATAAAATGCCAATGCTGATTTTTGGTCTGAATGAAGAAAACAGTATTGCAAACGCCGTAGCAGGAAAGAGCAACGGTACGATTATTACTGTGGATTAATGGAGGTTAAACAGTCATGGAATTAAATCAATATGAAGAGAAGATGAAAAAGTCACTTGCTAATCTGGAAGAAGAATATGGTGCGATTCGTGCCGGACGTGCAAATCCAAGAATTTTGGATCGTATTCAGGTAGATTATTATGGAACACCGACTTCCTTGCAGGGCGTTGCCAATATTTCCGTACCGGAAGCCCGCATGATTCAGATTCAGCCATGGGAGGCTTCTATGGTTAAGGAGATTGAGAAAGCAATAAACTGCTCTGACATCGGAATTAATCCTACAAACGACGGAAAGCTTATCAGACTTGTTTTCCCTGAGCTCACAGAGGAGAGACGTAAAGATCTTGCAAAGGACATCAAGAAAAAGGGCGAGGAAGCTAAGGTTGCTGTCCGCAATATCAGAAGGGATGCAATCGACAGCATCAAGAAGACCGGCAAAGAGGAAGGCATTTCAGAGGATGAGATTAAAGGCCTCGAGGATGACGCTCAGAAGCTTACCGACAAGTTTGTCGCAAAGGTTGACGCTGCGGTTGATGCAAAATGTAAAGAGATACTTACTGTATAGTATTTATATCACGTATACAAACAAGGGACATGTTATTCGTGTCCCTTATTTGCTTATTCCCGTTTTTACTGTTCACACTTAACTGTGTGACCAGCAAATAAATGATGCGTCATGATTGTAAATATATAATATGTATAAATGAAAGGAAATAAAATATGAGTACTCCGGAACATATAGCAATCATTCTGGACGGAAACGGCCGCTGGGCCAAAAGTAAGGGTATGCCAAGAAACTACGGTCATACAGTAGGAGCCAAAAATGTTGAGAATATATGTAAGGCTGCAAACGACCTCGGCGTTAAATATCTGACACTTTATGCCTTTTCCACTGAAAACTGGAACCGCCCTGAGTCTGAGGTCGCTGCACTAATGAAGCTTCTTGAAAGCTATCTTAAAAACTGCATAAAGACTGCCAATAAAAACAATATGCGTGTGCGCGTAATTGGTGAGATAAGCAGGCTTTCAGAAAATTTTCAGGAGAAAATAAGAAACCTTGAAGAAGTTTCATCAGTAAATACGGGTCTTAACCTGACAATTGCAATTAATTACGGAAGCCGAGATGAGATGATACGTGCTGTAAAGCATATGATAGCTGACCATGATGATGGAAAGCTTTCAGCTGACGATATAGATGCAGATACCTTCTCATCATATCTTGACACAAGAGAGCTTCCGGATCCTGATTTACTCATCCGCACAAGTGGTGAGCAGCGCCTGTCAAACTACCTGCTCTGGCAGCTTGCATACGCTGAGTTTTATTTTACAGATGTTCCGTGGCCTGCATTTGATAAAAATGAACTCAAAAAGGCTATAGATGCATATAATAAAAGAGACCGTCGCTTTGGTGGATTAAAAGAAACGAACGACACGGAGGATAAATAATGTTTAAGACAAGACTGCTTAGTGGTATAGTTCTTGTAATTGCCGCTATATTTCTTATAGTAACAGGAAACGAGGTGCTTCTTTTTTCAACACTTCTGATTTCGTGTATAGGTATGTTTGAGCTTTTCAGGGTGTTTAAATTTGAAAAATCGCTCTTATCGGTTGTACCGTATATTGCTTTGATTTTGTTTTACATCAACTTAAGGTGGAGCTTCATACCTGATGTAATGATGCTTTTCATGGGCTTTCTTATCGTACTGATGTTCGTGTATGTGCTTTCATACCCGAAATATGATGCAAAGCAGCTCATGGCAGCCTTTTTTGGTATGTTTTATGTAGGAACAATGCTTTCATATGTCTACCAGATACGTACACTCAACAACGGACTTTACCTTGCCTTCTTGGTATTTTTATGCTCTTGGGGCTGTGATACATGCGCCTACTGCGTCGGAGTGCTGATTGGAAAGCACAAAATGGCACCAAAGCTTTCACCAAAGAAGTCTATAGAGGGTGCAGTAGGTGGTGTGCTCGGCAGTGCGCTTCTTACAGCTTTATACTGCTTTATATTCAGAAATCATATGAATATAGACGCCACAGAGATTGCTATACTTGCTGTTATAGCTGCTGTTGCAGGCCTTATTTCAATGGTTGGAGATTTGTGTGCATCAGCCATAAAGCGTAATTATGGTATCAAGGATTACGGACATCTGATCCCCGGACATGGTGGCATTTTAGACCGCTTTGACAGCATGATTATCACAGCACCAATCATTTATTATCTGGCTAGCTTCTTTTTAAGTTAAAAAGTAACTTTTAAGAACCATTGAAAACAAAAAGCTAAGGTAACTATTCAGAACCACTGAGAAAAATATAAATCGAGGAATTATCATGAAAAAAATATCAATACTTGGTTCAACCGGCTCTATCGGAACACAGACACTTGATGTGATAAGAGAGCATGGCGATATGCAGGTTGTGGCACTTTCCTGTGGCAGAAATCTCTCCCTTATAGAGAAACAGGCAAGGGAATTCAAGCCACAGTTTGTCAGTGTAAGTGATGAAAACGATGCCAAAAAGCTTCGCACAAGTCTTGCGGATACAGACATCGAGATTGGTTATGGCATGGACGGTTTAATTAAATGTGCCACCATTGAGCCATGTGACATAGTTGTAACCGCAATTGTCGGCATGCTTGGAATACGCCCGACAATTGCCGCAATAAAGGCAAAAAAGACCATTGCACTTGCAAATAAGGAGACTCTCGTTACAGCGGGCCATATCATTATCCCGCTTGCGAAGGAGTATGGTGTGTCCATTCTTCCGGTGGATAGTGAGCACAGTGCCATCTTCCAGTCACTGCAAGGGAACTCAATGAACCCAATTAAAAAAATTCTTCTGACAGCATCCGGAGGTCCGTTCAGAGGCAGAAAGCTCTCTGAGCTTGAAGGTATAAGGGTGGAGGACGCACTAAAGCATCCTAACTGGTCAATGGGTCAAAAAATCACTATTGATTCATCAACCATGGTCAATAAAGGGCTTGAGGTGATTGAAGCAAAATGGCTTTTTGATGTCGATTTGTCGCAGATCCAGGTTGTAGTGCATCCTCAGAGTGTCATTCACTCGGCTGTTGAGTATGCGGATGGAGCAGTTATAGCACAGCTTGGTACTCCTGATATGCGTATACCTATACAGTATGCACTGTATTATCCAAGCAGACCTGCGCTTTCCGGTGACAGGCTTGATCTCTTTAAGCTTAAGGATCTGACCTTTGAGGCACCGGATCTTGATACCTTTAAAGGGCTTGCTCTCGCCATGGAGGCTGCAAGGGCAGGAGGTAATATTCCTACGGCCTTCAATGCTGCAAACGAGAGAGCAGTGGCGCTGTTTTTGAATAAAAAGATTAAATATCTGGAAATAATCGATATAATCGAAGCATGTATGGAGAATGCATCATTTATTGAAAATCCTTCAGTGGATGAGATACTTGATACAGAGCAGTGCGCATATGACTATATCAGTAAAAGGTGGTAATTTTGAACATTATTAGTATTATTATTGCAATCATATTATTCAGCATCATAGTAATTTTTCACGAGCTCGGACATTTCTGGCTTGCTAAAGCAAATGGCATAAAGGTCAATGAATTTTGTCTTGGACTTGGACCGACTCTTTTTGGAGTGCAGCGTGGAGAGACCAAATACTCCATAAAGCTTCTTCCGTTTGGCGGAGCGTGTATCATGGAGGGCGAGGATGAAAGCTCAGGTGATGACAGGGCATTTAACAACAAATCCGTGTGGGCACGCATAAGCGTTGTATTCGCGGGGCCGTTTTTTAATTTTATCATGGCATTTCTTTTTGCTCTCATTATCATCTGCTCTGTAGGCTATGACAGTCCAAAGCTTGCCGGTGTTATTGAGGGTTATGCGGCTGAGGAGGCCGGTATCAAGGCCGGTGATGAGATTGTAAAGCTGAACAATACGAATATACACTTTTACCGCGAGATAAGCCTCTACTCGATGCTTCACGAAGGTGAAACAGTTGATGTGACCTACCTTAGGGATGGCAAAAAGCACACCACCACATTGAAGCCTAAATATGACGAGACAACAAAGAGGTATCTGTACGGCTTTAACGTGTCGGGAGAGCGTACAAAGCCCGGCTTGGGAAAGGCGCTGCTTTATAGCTGCTACGAGGTGAAATACAACATCTATACAACAATAGAGGGGCTTAAAATGCTCTGTACCGGGGCTGCATCTGTAAATAACTTAAGCGGACCTGTAGGCATTGTAAAAAACATGGGAGACACCTATGAGCAGGCAGTTTCGATGTCAGGAGTATGGCTTGGCATACTAAATATGCTAAACTGGGGCGTGCTGATTTCTGCAAACCTCGGTGTGATGAACCTGCTGCCACTGCCGGCACTTGATGGTGGCAGACTTGTATTTTTGATAGTTGAAGCCATAAGAAGAAAGAGAGTAGACCCTGAGAAGGAGGGCTATGTGCATCTCGTTGGCATAGTGCTTTTACTTCTTCTGATGGTTGTTGTCATGTTCAATGATATCAAAAAGCTAATAGTCTGATTCTATAACAGATTGGAGATATACACATGGAGACAAAAATAGTAAAAATCGGAAATAAAGTAATCGGTGGAGGTAATCCGATTCTCATACAGTCAATGACAAATACAAAGACTGAGAATGTGGCTGACACAGTTGCACAGATAAACGCACTGACAGACTTAGGCTGTGATATAATCCGGTGTGCTGTGCCTACGATAGAGGCTGCAAAGGCACTTAAGGATATTAAGAAACAAATCAGCATACCGCTTGTTGCGGATATACACTTTGATTACAAACTTGCAATAGCTGCGATTGAAAACGGAGCCGACAAAATCCGAATCAATCCCGGCAACATAGGAAGCGCTGAAAGGGTAAAGGCTGTCGTGGATGTAGCAAAGGAGAGAAATATTCCTATCCGCGTCGGTGTAAACAGTGGCTCTCTTGAAAAAGACCTGGTAGAGAAATATCATGGTGTGACAGCAGAGGGACTTGTGGAGAGTGCTCTGGACAAGGTAAAGCTCATAGAGGATATGGGGTATGACAATCTTGTCATAAGCATCAAATCATCAGATGTCATGATGTGTGTTAAAGCACATGAGCTTATTTCAGATAAAACCAATCATCCGCTCCATGTGGGTATCACAGAGGCAGGTACAATAATAAGCGGCAATATAAAGTCTGCTATCGGACTTGGACTGATACTAAACCAGGGCATCGGTGATACAATACGTGTATCTCTCACTGGAAGCCCTCTCGAGGAAATAAAGTCTGCCAAGCTCATTTTAAGAACTCTGGGTCTTAGAAAGGGTGGCATAGAGGTTGTTTCATGTCCTACCTGCGGCCGCACACAGATAGATCTTATCGGGCTTGCAAATCAGGTGGAAACAATGGTTTCAGGATATGACCTTGACATAAAGGTTGCTGTCATGGGCTGTGTGGTAAACGGACCGGGTGAAGCAAAGGAAGCAGATCTTGGCGTGGCCGGAGGAATCGGCGAGGGTCTTATCATAAAGCACGGTGAGGTATTTAAAAAGGTGCCTGAGAGCGAGCTTTTGGGCGCATTGAAATATGAGCTTGACCATTGGGGTGAATAATTTTGACAAAGACATTTAAGGAAGTTTTCCCTACACTTAAGCTGGACAAGGATATGGAGAATCTGCTGGAGAATGCTGATGTCACCAGAATTTCCGTAAACCATGCAAGAGATTTTTACAAAATATATGTAAAAGCAAAACGCCTTATTTTCAAAAAAAATATCTGGAAGCTTGAGGAAAGCATAAAAAAACAGATATTTAAAAGTAAAGATATTACAGTAAAAATTATAGAGTCTTACGAGTTGTCTTCGCAGTACACACCGAAGACTCTTTTTGATGTCTATTTTGACAGTATTCTTGACGAAATAAACAGTCACAGTGTACTTTTGTACAATCTGCTGCGCACCTCAAAGTGGAGCTTTACCGACGATACACATGTCACAGTCACACTTGAGGAGACAATAATCGCAAAGACCAGAGGCAATTCGGTCATAGAATTTCTTGAGAAGGTGTTCTGCGAGCGCTGTGGGATGGATTTTATCGTTAATCTGCAGTACGAAAAACCAAAAATCAGCAAATACCGTCAGAATGCTGACAAGCAGATTGAGCAGGAGGTGCAAAATATTGTCGCCCGCACTAAATTTGCCATGGCAAAAGATGACGGTGATGAAGATGCTAAAGTGGCTGTCGATGATGGTGCAATGTTTGTAGGAGGCAGTGAGAATGCATTCAGTACAATAAATGATAGTAAAACTGAGGCAACTAAAGTTTCAAACAGGAAAAAAGAGGCAAAAACAGACTCTGACAGCAATTCAAGGAGTAATTCGGCCAGCACTGATAAAAAGCCTGAGAAGAAATTTGAAAAGAAATTTGAGAAGAAGTTCGAGCGCAAAGGAGATTTCAGACGCAAATATGACAATGACCCTGATATCGTGTATGGAAGAAGCTTTGATGATGAAGAGATGTCCATTGAAAAGATTGACGGTCCTATCGGTGAGGTTACAATAAAGGGCAAGATTCTTACGGTTGAATCCCGCGAAATCAGAAACGAAAAGACTATCATTATGTTTGCGGTCACTGATTTCACAGACACCATCATGCTCAAGCTCTTTGCCAGAAATGATGACGTAGCAGATATTCTTGCATATATTGCCCCGGGCAATTTTGTTAAGGCAAAGGGAGTTGTGACTGTAGATAAATATGACAGTGATTTGTCAATAAGCTCAATAGTCGGACTTAAAAAGATACCTGATTTTACATCAAAGAGGGAGGATACTGCTGCCGAAAAACGTGTTGAGCTTCACTGTCACACCAAGATGAGTGACATGGATGGCGTGTCTGACGTAAAGGATATTGTGAAGTGTGCCATGCGCTGGGGGCACAAGGCCATTGCTATTACAGACCACGGTGATGTGCAGGCATTCCCTGATGCTAACCATACTGTGGATGATAAATTCAAGGTCATTTACGGTGTGGAAGCATATCTGGTCGATGATACAAAGGATATTGTGGAGAACGCAGCCGGTCAGTCGCTGGATGACAAGTACGTGGTATTTGATATAGAGACAACAGGCTTTTCTCCGGAAAAGAATAAAATCATAGAAATAGGTGCGGTGAAGGTCATCGGTGGCGAGATTGTAGACCGCTATTCCACATTTATAAACCCTGAGGTACCTATTCCGTTCAGGATTGAGGAGCTCACTTCGATAAGGGATGACATGGTTATCACATCGCCAACAGTGGATGTCATACTGCCACAGTTTATGGAGTTTTGCAAGGACTGCATCATGGTCGCCCACAACGCTGACTTTGATATGAGCTTTATAAAGCGAAACTGCGCGCTGCTTGGCATGGAGTGTAATCCTACTATTGTGGACACGGTGGCTCTTGCGAGAGTGCTTCTGCCACAGCTAAACAGATTTAAGCTGGATACAGTGGCCAAGGCTCTAAACATCTCGCTTGACCATCATCACAGAGCGGTGGATGATGCCGCATGTACCGCAGAGATATTTGTCAAATTCATAGAAAAGCTAAAGGACAGGGGCATATCAAGCTTAGATGAGGTAAATGCCCTTGCAAAATCATCTGTTGAGATGATAAGGAAGATGCCTACATACCATGCCATCATTCTTGCAACCTGTGACCAGGGGCGTACCAATCTCTACAGGCTTATCTCACTGTCACACATCAAGTATTATAATAAGAGACCGAGAATACCAAAATCAGAATTTAACAAGTATCGTGAAGGGCTTTTAATAGGCTCAGCCTGTGAGGCAGGAGAGCTTTACAGGGCTATTTTAAACGGAAGACCACAGGAGGAAATCACAAGACTTGTGAATTTTTATGATTACCTGGAGATACAGCCTCTTGGCAACAACGCATTTATGATACGTGACGAGGATTCCGATATTGCTTCAAACGATGACCTTATCGATATAAATAAGCGAATCGTAAAGCTTGGAGAGGAATTTGGAAAGCTGGTTGTTGCAACCTGTGACGTACATTTCTTAAATCCCGAGGACGAGGTATACCGTCGTATTATCATGGCCGGTAAGGGCTTTAAGGATGCAGATGAGCAGGCTCCGCTTTACTTAAGGACCACAGAGGAAATGCTAAAGGAGTTTGAATATCTCGGAAGCAAAAAGGCTGAGGAGGTAGTTATCACCAATACCAATAAGATAGCAGACATGTGTGAGCGTATCTCACCGGTCAGACCTGATAAATGTCCGCCGGTTATCGAAAACTCTGACGGCATGCTTCGTGAAATCTGCTATAACAAGGCAAACAGGATGTACGGAGATCCGCTGCCGCCTATAGTTAAGGAGCGTCTTGACAGAGAGCTTAACTCCATTATTTCAAACGGCTATGCCGTAATGTACATCATCGCACAGAAGCTTGTGTGGAAATCAAATGAGGATGGCTATCTGGTTGGCTCGCGAGGCTCCGTAGGAAGCTCGTTTGTTGCAACCATGTCAGGTATCACAGAGGTTAATCCGCTGCATGCTCACTATTTGTGTACACACTGCAAATACAGTGATTTTGATTCACCAGAGGTACAGGCATTTTCAGGCCGTGGTGGCTGTGATATGCCGGATAAGCTCTGTCCAAAGTGCGGAAGACCTTTAAGCAAGGAGGGCTTTGATATTCCGTTTGAAACCTTCCTCGGTTTCAAGGGAAACAAGGAGCCGGATATCGATCTGAACTTCTCCGGTGAGTATCAGTCAAAGGCACACAAATATACCGAGGTTATTTTCGGAGAGGGCCAGACCTTTAAAGCCGGAACCATAGGTACACTTGCTGACAAGACCGCATTTGGATACATTAAAAACTATTATGAGGAGCGCGGTATCAGAAAGCGAAATTGCGAGATAGACAGGATAGTGCAGGGCTGTGTCGGTGTTCGACGTACTACGGGACAGCATCCGGGTGGTATAGTTGTGCTGCCGATGGGTGAGGAGATTAATACCTTTACTCCTGTACAGCATCCTGCGAATGATATGACCGTTGACATCACGACAACGCATTTTGACTACCATTCAATCGATCACAACCTGTTAAAGCTCGATATACTTGGACACGATGATCCTACCATGATTCGTATGCTGCAGGATCTGACAGGTGTTGACCCAACAAAGATTCCGCTTGACGACAAGGCTGTCATGTCACTGTTTCAGAACACCTCCGCTTTGGGCATAGAGCCTGAGGATATCGATGGATGTCCGCTTGGAGCTTTAGGTATACCGGAGTTTGGTACCGATTTTGCCATGGGCATGCTCCTTGATACAAAGCCAAAGGAGTTTTCTGACCTCATTCGTATCGCCGGATTATCACACGGTACCGACGTATGGCTTGGCAATGCACAGACTCTTATCGAGGAAGGCACAGCTACCATTTCAACCTGTATCTGTACCAGAGATGATATTATGACATATCTGATTTCCATGGGACTTGAATCTGAGGAAGCCTTCAACATCATGGAGAAAGTGCGAAAGGGCATTATTGCCAAGGGCAAATGTCCTCAGTGGCCACAGTGGAAGGAGGATATGAAGGCACACGGTGTACCTGACTGGTATATCTGGTCATGCGAGAAAATCAAGTACATGTTCCCTAAGGCCCATGCTGCGGCATACGTTATGATGGCATGGAGAATCGCCTACTGTAAGGTTTTCTATCCGCTTGCATACTACGCAGCATACTTTTCAATCCGTGCCACAGGCTTTTCATATGAGCTTATGTGTCAGGGAAAGGACCGACTCGAAAACTACATGAAGGACTATAAGAAAAGAAAAGACACGCTGTCAAACAAGGAGCAGGATGTATTTAAGGACATGCGTATCGTACAGGAGATGTATGCCAGAGGCTTTGATTTCATGCCTCTTGATATATACAGGGCTCACCCTAACCGTTTCCAGATAATTGACGGTAAGCTCATGCCGGCCATAAACAGTATTGACGGACTAGGCGACAATGCCGCTATTTATATTTCGGAAGCGGCAAAGGACGGACCATTCCTCTCAAAGGACGATTTCAGGGAGAGAACTCATGTATCGCGAACAGCCGTAGACCTCATGTCAGATTTGGGACTGCTTGGTTCACTGCCGGAGTCAAACCAGCTTTCACTTTTCGATTTCGGAGCATAATCCGGCAGTTTAGCATAAAACATATACTTTAACAATAATAAAAATCCACTACTCATTGACAGACTAATAAATCTGTAAATAGGGTAGTGGATTTTGCGTATAATATGTATTGATTTTAAATATTAAATCTTATTTTAATTTTCTTCAATAAAATCTATCTGATACTCATCCATGTACTTGATACGTGCAAGTGAGTAAACCTCATAGCCCTGCTCGTTGATCTTTCTTCTGCCAGGCTGGAATGACTTCTCAATAAGGATTCCTATACCGGCAACTGTAGCATGAGCCATGCGAAGAAGTCTGATGGCACCTGTAGCAGCCTCTCCGTCAGCCATGAAATCATCAATCAAAAGAATATTGTCATCCTCTGAGATAACATCGCGTGAGAGTGTAAGCTCATAGCTCTTCTCTGTTGTAAATGAAGTAACCTGTGTCTGATATAAATCATTATGTAACGTCTTTGAAGGCTGCTTCTTTAAAATAACAAGCGGTACATTCATCTTGGCTGCTGCCATAAGTGCCGGAGCAATTCCTGAGCTCTCTATTGTGACAACCTTTGTGATTCCCTTACCGGCAAAGTGATTTGCGAAATCCTCACCGATGTGCTCCATAAGCACCGGATCCACCTGATGGTTGATAAATTTGTTGACCTTTAAGATATTTGTGCCAATAACCTGGCCATCCTTGAGAATTCGATCTTGCAGTTCTTTCATTTTGTTCACCTCATAAAAAATAAATTGTTATTATTATAGCACTATTCTTCGACAATATCACTATAAATTTTAGAATAAATTTCTTCAACCATATGATCGAGGAAGCTTTCCTCAAGCAGGCTGTATTTTTCAGTAATGACTGATGTGATAAGCTCAGCTCTTTTGTAGTATAAATCACCCGAGCAGGCATCTCCTTTTTCACCCGATGACGCTAAAGTCATAAGCTCGTCCTTATGAGTGACGGTCACGTATTCCATGATTTCCTTTTCGAGGGAATTATTCCGGTCAATTTTTTTTGAAATGTCTTTTAGCTCCATAAATGACTTCATTCCTATGATAAAAAATATCAAGAAAACAAGCCCCATTACGATAGAAACCATGAGCTTGTTTACCGAGTCTAAAGCGGCAAGCTTTATAACTCCTGTATCAAGCAGCACAATAGCAATAAGCCCTATCGCACCGACTGCGGTGAAGCACTGTCCGGTTGCTTTTGTATCCTCGTATCGTTTTTGTTCATCAACGTATATTTTCATACGGCCTCCATATTGTTTAATTATAGTTATATGTTATAATGAAACGATGAAAATTACAATATTATGTGTAGGAAAAGTTAAAGAAAAATTTTATAGAGATGCAATTGCTGAGTATTCAAAGCGCCTAAGCCGTTACTGTAAGCTTGAAATCACTGAGGTTTCCGATGAAAAGACAAGCGAACAGGCCACACAGACAGAGATAGACATCGTAAAAAATAAAGAAGGTGAGAGGCTTCTTAAAAATATAAAAGACGATGCATATGTATTTTGTCTGGCGATAGATGGAAAGCAGCTTGATTCGGTTGAGCTGTCACAGAAGATGGATAAGCTTATGACAGGCGGCAAAAGTCATCTTGTTTTTGTAATAGGAGGCTCTCTCGGGCTGTCCGATGATGTATTAAAGTGCGCTGACTATAAGCTTTCATTTTCTAAAATGACATTCCCCCATCAGCTCATGCGCGTAATTTTACTGGAGCAGATTTACAGGTCGTTTCGCATCAGCAATAATGAGCCGTACCACAAATAACCGGCATAATTCAGCCTAAATAAACATATGTTAATATATGAAGATGCAAAAAGTAACTGATTCGTTCGAGCTTCCAAAGGACATAGTGCTAGGGCTTCCAATTGTAACAGCATATGGTTATAATGAGTTGACTATAGAAAACCACAAGGGTATTCTGTCATTTTCGGACAAGGCCGTAACTGTAAGGGCAGCAGACAGTACCATAAAAATATCCGGCAGCCGCCTTGAAATCAAGGAATTTACAAAGGATTTAATAATAATAGCCGGTCATTTAAAGGGTGTTATATATGAGTATTAAAGCTTATGCAACAGTAAGGCTAACAGGCTGCAATATCAGGCGCTTCATAAATCTGTGCACGGCAAACCATATAAAAATATGGAACCTTAAATATGTAAGTCCAAAGGAATATGAGGCCTGCTGCAGTACAGAAGATATTTTTCTAATGAAGCCGCACCTGAAAAAGACGCATACAAGGCTTCTCGTGGTAAAAAGACAGGGATACTTTGCGATAAGAGCATTTCTATATAAAATACGTATTATTACGGCTGCAATTATCGGCGTTTTTTGTATACATGCACTCATCTGCACAAGAATCTGGCACATTGTGCCTGAAGGAAACCGTTTCACGTATGATGAGTCGGTCATCTCCTTTATGGAGAGTGAAAATGTAACAATAGGCAGCCACAAGAGAGCAGATTACAGTCTCCTTGAAAAAAAGCTTGAGGAAAAATATCCCGATATCACGTGGTGCAGTATATACATAGAAAAAAATACCATGAAAATTGATATATCAGAGGGAATAAATTATAGGTAAA
>OLZD01000498.1_pt1 | contig 13119 bp, 15 predicted proteins | sample 1673451 | NCBI WGS metagenome assembly OLZD01 (sample SAMEA103958112, study PRJEB25191) | human gut metagenome | biome: human-associated habitat [ENVO:00009003]; feature: intestine environment [ENVO:2100002]; material: feces | place: Germany | collected 2013/2015 | reverse complement strand
GACTGCGAGGATCTGTTCCGCGATAAGCTGGGTGCAATGCGCAAGGAGGACTTCAAGAAAGAACTCGCCGCAAAGCGCAGACGGCTCACGCAGGCGCAACGCAGAATGGAGGAACTTGACCGCCTGTTCAAACGGCTCTATGAGGATAACATCTCCGGCAAGATCAATGACAGCAGATTTGAAAAGCTGTCTGGGGACTACGAAAAGGAGCAGGCGGAGCTAACGGAGAAGATGCAGCTCTGGGAGCAGGAGATCGCCAAGCAGGAGGAAGAAGCCGACGGCATTGAGCAGTTTATACTCAGGGCAAAGAAATACCCCGATTTGAAGGAACTGACGCCCGCCGTGCTGCACGATCTTGTGAACAGAGTGTATGTGTCCGCTCCTGACAAGAGCAGCGGACACCGGATGCAGGACGTGCATATCAGCCTTGCCTGCGTTGGCTTCCTGCCGGAGAGCATTATTGCCGAGATGCTCAATCACGCCACAAAGAGCAGAACAGCGTGACTTTCGCCACGCTGTTCTCTCTTAACTTGATAAACCTGTCTTATGGAGTGCTATCCTCACGGCGGTTTTTGTTATTTTTCCAGCAGGACAAAGGTGACGCCCCGGTTTTCGGCGTCCAGATCCCGGTCCTGCCGCAGCCGGGGACACAGGGCCAGCCACCGGCGGGCCTCCTGGTTGAAGATGCTGAACTCCTCCCCGGGCAGAAAGCACAGCTCCTGCTGCCGCAGCCAGGTGCGGCAGGCGGTGCGCAGCCGCCCGCCTTTGCCGGAGGAGCCGTAGCCATGGATCAGCTTCATGGCCGGGGTCCCCATTTTCCGGGCGGCCTCCACCTCCGCCGCCAGGCGGCGGAGGGCTTCCGCGGCGTCGGGCCGCCCCAGCTCCAGATTCAGCTCCCGCACGGGTCTGTCCATGGTTCTCCTCCTATCAGTGCAGCGAAATAGGCAAACAGGGCCTCTGCCCCGGGGGCGTCCGCCCGGCGCAGGCCATAGCTCTGGCGCTCCGGGTGCCACTGGACCCCCAGCACCGGCAGCTGCCGGTGAACCGCCGCCTCCACCACGCCGTCCGGGGACCACTGCACCGCCTGCAGGGGCGGGGCCAGGCGGTCCACCGCCTGGTGGTGGCAGCTGGTGACGGCGGGAGCTTCCCCCAGCAGACGGGCCATCAGCCCCTCCGCCCGGGTGGGGTGCACCAGATCGCCCCGGGGCAGCTGGTGGCCGGGGATATCCCGCAGGGTCCCGCCCCAGTGGACGTTCAAGGCCTGGAGTCCCCGGCAGATCCCCAGAATGGGCCGCCGGGACCGGGCAAAGGAGTCGATCAGAAAGGACTCCGTTCCCGGAAGGGGGCCCCGGATGTCCCCGCCGCCGGGCAGCAGCAGTCCCCCGCAGTCCAGACTGCGGTACAGGTCCCGGCACAGGACCACCCGGGCCCCGGCGCTCTCCAGTGCCGCCAGATAGTTTTCATATTGACCCGGCACACCGTACAGATAAACAGCAGGCTTCATAGCGTTCCCCTCCCCTGTCTATTATGCGGCGGCGGGGAAAATTATGCCGGGACGGCGGACAAAACAATAAATCCGAACCCACGGCCAATCGGCAAAGGGTTCGGATTCTATTGTGTTGGTGGAGCGAGACGCACGGCATCCGAACTCCTCCCCGTCTTCAAAACGCTGCATATCATGCAGTGTGATGGTGCTTTTATCTCCGCTGAAGTTGTACGTCAACGTTATGTGGTCGTCGTAAACGAATACCGCGTTCACGAAGGTCTGGATCAGGCGCTTTTGTGCCTCTTTGTCCGACCAGTCAGCATCACGCAGGCTGCGGAGATAAAATGCGATATGGGATTTTTGCAGGTGGAAACCGCGGGCGATTTCCCTGTCGGCAATGGACGCCTTCAGGTCGGCTTTCTGCTGCGTCAGCTCGTCCATGCGCTTCTTGGTTTCCTCGGTCAGTATTCCGGCCTCAATGGCCCGAATGAGGTTTGATATGGCTGTGTCAGTCTGTGCGAGTTGCCGCTGAAGGTTACGCAGCTCCTCTTGACTGTTGTCCTGTGCAAGATAATACTCCCATGTGCGGTCAACGATGTAGTCCAGCAGCTCGTCGTCTTGCAGCAGTTCATGGGTGGCGTTGAGCACGGTGTCCTCAATGTCGGCCTGCCGCACGGCTTTCTTGTCGCAGGAGCGGAAGCGCTTCTTGTTGGAGCAGATGTAGTAATTATGCTTTGCCCCGGTATGGCTCGTCCCGCTTTCCCCGAACATCAGAGCGCCGCACTTGCCACAGAACAATTTGTCCGTGAGAATGTAGTCGGCACGCGACCATGTTTTCGCCGGTGCTCGTTTGTTGATCTTCAGCATTTCCTGTACTTTGTTAAACACGTCGTCCTCGATAATCCGAGGAACGCCGTCCATGATCTCGCGGCCTTGATACTCGTAAATGCCGATGTATTTCTTGTTCTTCAGAATCGAATGCAAGCTGTTCTTGGTGAAGGGCCCGCCGCGCAACGTCCGCAGACCCATTTCATTCAGCTTGTCAACGATTTCCGTAACTGTCTTGCCGTCCGCGTACATGGTGAAGATCATCTTCACTGTGGGCGCGGTATTTTCGTCTATGATGAACTTCTTGTCCGGCCCGGTCTTGTAGCCCAGCGGGCGGTTTCCGCCCAGCGACTGGCACTTCTCGGCGCTCTCAGCACGGCCACGGCGGATGTTCTGCGAAAGCTGTAGGCTGTAATACTCCGCGAAGCCTTCCAGTACGCTTTCGAGGATCACGCCCTCCGGGCTGTCCGGGATGGTTTCCGCCACATACTCGACGCGCACGCCGTTCTTGCGGCATTTCATCTTGTTTATGGCGATCTCCTCGCGGTTGCGTCCAAAGCGGTCAACTTTCCACAAAATGATAACGGAGAATTGCCGTTTGGCCGTGTCCTTCAGCATCTGCTGGAATTCGGCGCGGTTATCTGTCCGACCGCTCTTTGCCCTGTCAACGTATTCATGCACGATGGTGTAGCCGTGTGCGGCGGCGTAGTCCCTTGCGTTGGAGAGCTGCCCTTCGATGGACTGTTCTCCTTGACTGTGGCTTGAATACCGGGCATATACGACGGCCAGTTCGCTAACCTCCGGCTTTGCCATTGGCACCTGCCATTTAATATCTATCGACATATCTGTTTACCCGTTACGCCCTTCTGCGCCCAGCAGGAGGGCTTTTTCTGTCCATTCGTATGTGAATTGCCGAATCTCTCGAATCATTCCGTAGACCTGTAGGTTTTGAAGAACTGCATACGCACAGTTGTTTCCGCATTTACATTTGCGCTGAATTGCGGACGTTGTAAGCACTGACAATTCGGACAGGTTGTTTGCGAATTCGTCTCGATTATCACGGACTTCAATAGGCAGAAATGGCTGTAATGCGGAAGCGTTAATTTTGGGCTGTACTGATTGTGCGGAAACTGCCATTTGATCGAGCGTCGATTCAACTTTTCTAATTTTGCCCTTAATGTAAATCAGCTGAAACAACTTTTTGACACCGCGAATTGCAGGGCCTATCCACAGTGGGAACAGCATGAACGTCATCGTTGTTACCACGTTATACACCGCTGTCCAGAAGGGTTGCTCTTTGTTGATGTCCAGCATGGCAACAAAGAGAGCGGACGCTGCGAACAGATACGCGCCGAGCAGAAAAATTCTCACGCCCTTCGGCAACTGCGAGAAACGGAAGGCTCCTGCGCTGCGGACGTTTTCCAGCAAAAGAACGTTATTCGCATTTGCCAACTCGCGTGCGGCTTTTGTGAATGTGCTGTTGGTGACAACCATTGCACGGTCGCAGTTGTAGAGCGCTTTTCCGGCTACTGCTTCCTGTATCGCGCCAAGGCTCACAGGGCTTGAGTAGTATTTGCACTGTACGGCGTATTTGTGCCCGGCCCTGTGGGCCGTAACATCGACGCCAAAATCACCTGATCCCTTTGTCACCTTAACGCCGGTGTAGCCGTGCCCGCGAAGGTACTTTGCGACCAGATATTCGTAATCGTGTCCATCCATGACCACGACCTCCCTTCACCTCATAAAGCGTTTGAAATCGACGTAGAGGATTTTTCCCTCACGCCGCATCAGGCATTCTTTGCTTTAGCGACCGTCTGGTACTTATCGGACGACAGCAGACCGGTGATATACGCTTCAACCTTTACGCGGTCAATTTCGTCCAGCTTCAGGTATTGACGATACACCTCTGGCATGGCGTCACGCTCCCGCAGCGCGTCGGCATCGACGGCAAGCATCATTTGCCGAGCTTTCTTCATATCACCGTTCGCAGCCTCAACATAGGTGAGCGGGATTTCTGCAAGTGCGTCCCCGTTTTTGTCGTAGTCAATCGGATCGTCCGTTCTTCCCAGCAGGTAATCCACTGAAACGTCAAAATAGTCCGCAATCTTTTCAGCGGTGTAAGAATCGGGCTTTGCGTCGAAGCCCTCCAAATAGCGCTTCTTCCAGTAAGACACGCTGCCACGGCTGAAGCCGATCTCTACACTTGCGCGCGTCGGATTGATGCCCCGATCATCACAGAGCTTTTTGAACACATCGTAAAACATACTGCCTCCGAGGAAAAATTCAAATATTTGCTCCAGCCCCCTTGACAAGTTCAAATGATTGCTCTATAATGTAAACCGTGGAGCAAATATTTGAACGAACGACAGCCATAGCATGGCAAGCCCCCTCCGCTGGCACGGAGGAAGCCGTCGAAAGGGTATCAGATACACACCTTTTCTATGATACCACAACAGTGCAAATATTTCAACTCCTTTTGCGAAAATATTTGAACTTGGAGGTGAAAATTTGAATTTCGACTGGACCGCTGAAGTGGTCGGGCGTATGCACATGGCGGCGATCACGGGCAAGCAGCTTGCGGATGAAGCAGGGCTGACGAACTCGTACCTGTCCGCCGTTCTCCACAACAAGAAGGGCAACGCCACGACCCAGCAGCGCATCATTGATGCGCTTGAACGCCTTGAGCAGCGGCAGGCAAGCGAACCCACAGTTAATCAGTAAGAAACGAGGAAAGCATCATGGCCAACGTCAAAATCGACTGCACGCAGATTCCGCGGGTACAAATGGATATTCTCTGCCGGACGCTGCTTGCGGGCATTGAGCGGTTTTACTCCGATCCGGAGAATTTGCGCCGCTACGAAGCGTGGCTACAGAAATGCAGAGAGGAAGGCAAGTTCTATGACGACGACACGCAGACGACAGCACCAGCAGCTCAATAGGCTGCGCCGTATCGCTCTTGGCCTCTTTGTGCTGGCAGTATTGGAGGCGGTCGTAATCACGATCTTTGCCGTCAACTGCGCATCAGACGCAGCGCCCGCACCGGAGGAAACCGCACCCGCTCCCACGGCTGAAACGTCCGTGCCGGAAACCGAAGCCCCTACCGCCTCCACACCGGACGAGCCGGTCACAGAGCCGGAAGCCGTACCGCAGGAGACAGAAGGGCAGAGATTCCTACACAGTGACGACATTCCGCTGAGCTACGAGCTTCAAGAGGTAATGCAGCAGGCGTGTGAGGACTACGGCGTTCCCTATGCACTGGCGCTGGCAATCGCGGAATGCGAAAGCAGCTTCAACCTCGATGCAGACAACGGCACCTGCTGGGGCCTGATGCAAGTCCATCCGATTAACTATGATCGCCTGCGCGGACTTGGGATCGAACCCACCGACTATGAGGGCAACATTGTTGCCGGTGTCCTCCTGATCGGTGAGCTGCTGGACAAGTACGGCGACCAGCACAAAGCCCTCATGGCCTATAACTGTGGCGAGGGCGGCGCTGCGAAGCTCTGGCAGCAAGGCTACTACTCAAGTCAATACTCAAGGCACGTCTTGAACGTTTCTGAAAGCTGGCAACAAATCATCGACGATCTGAAGAACATTTAGGAGGCAAATCATGTTTGAGATCAAAATGACCATCGAAATCCCCGGATTGCCGGAAGCGCTGAACGCGCTGGCCGGTGTCATCGGCAAGCAGCCCGAATTCGTCTGCCATCAGCACGGAGGGAACAACCACCACATCGACAACGCAGGCGTTGTCAACGTTGATTTCCCCGCCGCGCCCGCTCCTGTGGCTCCCGTCGTAAACCCTACGACACCTGTTCAGCCTGCGCCAACTACCGGCACTGTTGCGCCCACCCCTGTTCAGCCGACTGCACCGACGACTGCTGCCCCGACTGCGCCGGTCGCCGCTCCGGCTGAGAGCTACACCGTGGAGGAACTGAGCCGCGCGGGCGCTGCGCTGATCGACGCAGGCAAGATGCCGCAGCTCCTCGCCCTGCTGGGCAAGTTCGGTGTGCAGGCCGTGACGCAGCTGCCGAAGGAGGCATACAGCGCCTTTGGTGCTGAGCTGAAAGCCCTTGGAGCGCAGCTTTAACGGGAGGTGGGACAATGCCTACCCCCAGACAACACGCCCTTCTGAGCGCATCCAGCGCCCACCGCTGGCTGGCTTGTACGGCGGCACCGCATTTCGAGGAGAACTTCCCGGATGGGACAAGCTCCTATGCGGAGGAAGGTACTCTGGCACACGCCATCTGCGAGCTGTATGCCCGCAAGAAATTCACTGTCCTGTCCACCCGCAAATTCAACTCTGAGCTGAAGAAGCTGCAAGCCCGCCCGCTGTACTCTGACGAGATGTTGCGGACCGCCGAAGCGTATGTGGACTATCTCACGGAGAAGGCCATGCAGTACGCCGCGCCGCCCCATGTGGCAATGGAGGTCAAGGTCGATCTCACGACCTATGTCCCGGACGGTTTCGGCACCTGCGACTGTATCATGATTGGCGGCGACACGCTGCACATCACCGACTACAAGCACGGCAAGGGCGTTCCCGTATCGGCTGAAAACAACCCGCAAATGCGGCTGTATGCGCTGGGTGCTCTGAAGCTCTACGGGCCTATCTACGGCGACCAAATCAAGTGGGTATCAATGGGTATCTGTCAGCCCCGCCTGTCACAGGAGGCCAGCGAGGACGCCCTTAGTGTGGATGATCTGCTTGCATGGGGCGAGAGTATCAAACCCCTTGCAAAGGAAGCCTACGACGGCCCCGGAACCTTCTGCCCCGGTGAGCACTGCCGATTCTGCAAGGGCAAGGCGCAATGCGCCGCAAGAGCCGCGTTCTTTACCGGCTTTGAGGATTTCAAGAATCTCACCCCCGCGAACGGCAGCCGTGAGATCGGAAAAAGCCCGTGCCTGTCGGATGCCGAAGTCGGCGACCTGCTGATTCAGGCCGAAGGTCTGGTGCAGTGGTACAAGGACCTTCAGGACTACGCCACCGGCGCAATGCTTGACGGCGGCGAAATCCCCGGCTGGAAGCTGGTGGAGGGCCGCAGCAACCGTGCCTTCACGGATGTTGACGCCGCTGTCCAGAAGCTGATTGACGCCGGGTATGACGAGGCGCTGATCTACGACCGCAAGCCGAAGACCCTCTCAGAGCTGGAAAAGATGCTGGGCAAGAAGACCTTCGCGGAGCTGCTTTCCGAGTGCGTCACAAAGCCGAAGGGCAAACCTACACTTGCGCTGGCAAGTGACCGCCGCGAAGCCTATTGCGTCGGTGCCGCCGAGTTTGTGGGTGCGTCCGATGGCTGAAACGGTATATCTCAATGACGGCAGCATGGAGGTCATTTTCGAGGACAGGGATGCGTTCCTCGAACGGCTGCTGCGTGAAAAGCTCGGAGATGACGTCGCCCGTTGCTTCCGGGAGTGCGTTGCAGAGCTGAAGGAGGAAATCCAAGAACAGCAGGAGCTGGTCAAGGATTATGAGGGCAACGCGGACGGCTATCTGGATATGTGCCGCGACGCCTGCGAATCCTTCACCGCCATTATGGAACTGCTGGAAGCGCCCCGTTTGAACCGGAATGCGCTCAAATCCGTAACCCGAAATGCCTTCAATGCGATCTACAAAAACCTTTGACCCTACCTGCGGATGCAGGACTGAACATATTGAACCGAATGAATTTTATGGAGGAATTAAACCATGTATCAGAATGACCCGAAAAGAGTTCTTACCCCCGAATGCCGCCTGTCTTACTGCAATCTCGTGACCGCCCGTGCGCCGCAGAACGGCGTGGGCGATCCGAAGTTCAGCGTCACGCTGCTGATCCCCAAGTCCAACCCGAATATCAAGCAGGAGCTTGATGCGGCTATGAACGCCGCTGCCGAGGTTGGCGTCAACGCCAAGTGGAATGGTGTCCGTCCCGCCCGCATCGAATCCGTTGTCCATGACGGTGACGGTGTGCGCCCCTCCGGTGAGCCTTTTGGTGAGGAATGCCGTGGCTGCTGGGTCGTGACCGCATCCAGCAAGAACAAGCCCTATGTCTGCGGCGCGGACAATGTGAACTGTGAACTGGCTCCCACGGACATTTACAGCGGTATGTATGCCCGTGTGTCCATCAACTTCTATGCCTACAACTCTGCGGGCAAGCGCGGCGTCGGCTGCGGCCTGCGCGCCGTGATGAAGACCCGCGACGGCGAACCGCTCAGCAACTCCGTTGTTACCGCCGCTGAGTTCGCCGGTGTCGGCGGCGTTCAGCCGCAGGCCCCCGCGCAGGGCTACGCTACCGGCCAGTATGGCGCGGCCATGCCCGCAACGCCTGTCCCCGGCTACGGCGGTTATCCCGCTGGCGGCGTTCAGCCGCAGGCCGGTTACACTCCCGGCCAGATCAACCCCATCACCGGTCAGCCCATGTAAACCACAGCGCTGGGCAGGCGGCTACACAGTGACCGCCTGCCCGGCAAGGACACAAAGGAGGCAAATATGAAAACCCGTTTTGACTATTCCGGCGTTTGGATCACCGGCGTCGGCGAGGCTGTCCCCGTGGGCAACATGGAGACGCCGCATTTGCTGAACACAGTGCGTATGCTCGTTCAGAAGCCCGCTCGGACGCTTTCCATCCTCGTGGCTGACATTGAGCACGCGACCTTCTCTGATACGGTCTGGACGCCCTTCAACGCTGATGACCGCAAGCAGTCCCTCAAGAACGTAACCAGCTTGAGCGACGCGGAGCTGGTCGAGTATGTGCAGTCAACCCCGCTGTTCAAGTCCATGATCGAGGAGCTTCAGGAGCGCGGTGTCAACACCAAGAACGTTCTCAGCCTTTATTCCAGCTCTGAAGCCTTCCAGCGATAAGGAGGTGCGACGTGATCCACCTCAGTATCGACCTCGAAACGTATTCGGACGTGAACCTGAAGAAGGCCGGTCTTTACCGCTATGTGCAAAGCCCCGCCTTTGAGATTCTGCTTTTCGCGTACAGCTTCGACGGTGCGCCCACTCAGGTCATTGACATGGCGCAGGGCGAAAAAATCCCTCTGGAAGTTATTCACGCACTGACAGACCCGCAGTGCCTGAAGCACGCCTACAATGCGGCCTTTGAATGGTACTGCCTCAGTAAGTACATGGGCGCACAGCTCCCGCCTTCACAGTGGCGTGACACGATGCTGCACGGCCTGTATGCCGGTTACACCGCAGGTCTGGACGCGACAGGCCGGGCGCTGGGCATTCCGGAGGATAAACAGAAACTGGCTGCCGGCAAGGCCCTGATCCGCTATTTCTGTGTGCCCTGCAAGCCCACGAAGTCGAACGGCGGCAGGACACGAAACTACCCGCACCACGACCCCGAAAAATGGGAGCTATTCAAGACCTACAACGGTCAAGACGTTGTGGCAGAAATGGAGATCGAACGCCGTCTATCCGTGTTTCCTGTGCCGGATTTCGTTCAGAAGCAGTGGGAAACGGATCTTCTTATCAACGCGCGCGGTGTGGCAGTCGATATGGATTTCTGCGAGGGCGCGTTGGAGCTGGGCGAAACCATCCGCGCGCAGCTCACCGACGAGGCCGTCCAGCTTTCCGGGCTGCAAAACCCCAACAGCGTCAAGCAGCTTGCCCGCTGGCTGTCCGCCGAAACCGGCGACGATATTACCACCCTCCGCAAGGAGACGATCAAAGAGCTGCTGGGCCGCGACAACGCTGACCACGTTCAGCGGATGCTGGAAATCCGGCAGGAGCTGGGCAAGACCAGCACCAAGAAATACGACGCCATCGAGGCCGCTGTGTGCGACGACGGGCGCGTCCGTGGGCTGCTTCAGTTCTACGGCGCAAACCGGACGGGGCGCTGGGCCGGACGTCTGGTGCAGGTCCAGAATCTGCCCTGCACCTACACGGAGCCGCTGGAATTTGCCCGTGAGCTGGTCAAGGGCCGCAAGCTCGACGCGCTGCGGACAGTCTATGGCTCTCCGAATGATACGCTGTCACAGCTTATCCGCACCGCGTTTGTGGCTGCTCCCGGCAACGTCCTGATCGACGCCGACTTCAGCGCCATTGAAGCCCGCGTCATATCGTGGCTGGCCGACGAGGAGTGGCGGCTTGAGGTTTTCCGGACGCACGGCAAAATCTATGAGGCATCTGCATCTCAGATGTTCGGTGTCCCGCTGGAACGGATCAAAAAAGGCAACCCTGAATACTCTCTCCGGCAGCGCGGCAAGGTCGCAGAATTGGCCCTCGGCTATCAGGGTGGCGTTCCTGCTATGCGGCAGATGGACACCGGCAAGCTGCTTGCCGACCTGCCCGATGAAGAAATCAAAGACATCGTGGACAAGTGGCGCAACACAAACCCCAAAATCCGCAACCTTTGGTACAGCTTCAACGACGCAGCGATCCGCGTCATCCAGAACGGCGGCTCTCTCCGCGTTCGCTGTTGCACCTTCGCGCGGGAGTGTGACTGCATCCGTGGTACGACCTGCATGACCATCTCACTTCCGTCCGGTCGCAAGCTCTATTATGTGGAGCCTGCTGTCGGTGAAAACCGCTGGGGCGGTCCGTCCATCACCTATATGGGCGTGAACGACAAAAACAAGTGGGGCCGCATCGAAACCTACGGTGGAAAGCTGGTGGAGAACGTCGTACAGGCTATTGCCCGCGACTGTCTGGCGCAGGCCATTGAACACCTTGAAGCCGCTGGGCTGCCTGTGGTTTTTCACATCCACGACGAGGTGGTCATCGACACCGCAGCATTTGACACCAACGACGCCATGCTTGACAAGGTGGTCAAGATCATGTCAACCCCGATCCCGTGGGCTGAGGGCCTGCCCCTCGGCGCTGACGGCTGGGTCGGAGCATTTTTCAAAAAAGATTAAGGAGGCAACCTTTTATGTTTATCAAGACTTCTACTACCAACGAAACCACATGGGCCGCGCTGAAGGCGGCGGTCGATAACGGCGCCATCGCGCAGGGCGATTTGGTCATCTTCAATCTGAAGAACGGCGAGGAAGTGGCCGTGAGAGCTACACAGGACAAGAAGGGCAAGTGGTTCTTCGTCCTCGAAGACTGCCTCGCTGACGAGCACTGCATGAACAAGCGCCCCACCAACAAGGGTGCGTGGGCTGCCTGCGATATGCGGCAGTATCTCAACAATACCGTGTTCGCCCTTCTGCCGGACGAGCTTCAGGCGCTTATTGCGCCGACGACAATCATCCAGATCGTGGACGGTGAGCGCGTAGAAACCGAAGACAAGCTGTTCTTGCTCTCCAAGACGCAGGTGTTTGGCAAGGGCCGCTGGTCGGATCGTGAGCCGGAGGACGCGCAGCTTCTGTGCTTCCTCCGCGAGAAGGACCGCGTGAAGGAGTGCGGCGACAAAGGAACGTATTTCTGGTGGCTCCGCTCCGTTCATGCGAGCAACACGTACTCCTTCTGCGATGTGTACACGGGCGGGTCTGCGATCAGCAACTACGCCTACTATTCTTATGGCTTCGCGCCGGGCTTTGACATCTGATCGGAAATCGAAAAAATCTCCGGTGCGCAAGCGCCGGAGAGCAAAGGAGACAGCCATGGTCACATTCGATATTTGCAAAGGCAATCCGGGCGCGCTGACGTTCGTGATGCTGGCCTATGAGTACAATCCGTATCGCGCCGAGGCAGCGTTCCGGCGTATGCAGAACAACGGCATCACCGGGGACAAGTTGTATATGCTCTGGAATGACTGCTGCGACCGTGATGTGGAGCAGGCATTGGTCAACATGGAGTGCATGAGCATGGAGGAGATCGTGTCCCACATCAACTACGAAGGCGGACGGGGCATCCCCATTCCGAAGAAAGAAAATCTGTGGTGGCTCCGCTCGCCGTATCCGAGCCAGATGGGCGGTGAGCAGATCGACGAGATCGTCCGCATCACAAGAAATCCATATCTGTTCTAAAAAAACATTCTCCCCCGGCGCTCGCTGTGGGAAGCGAAAACCGGGGGAGAAATCTTCAAGATTTTGCTGTGCGTGGGGTCATTTCCTACTACATATTGTACCACAATGCACGGATAAAGTCAAGATAGCGGCCTCGACGCAGGATGCAGAGAGGCGCGCCGCAACGCCGCCGGGAGGCGGCGGACGGGCTTGTAATGGGTATTATCCTTCTTGCGAAAAGCATCGAGGAAGGACCAGGAGACGATGCAAAGGGGTACACGGATGATAAACAGGTCTTTCATACGGGAAAAGGTCGTTCACTGTGGTAAGAACTTCCTTTCACCGGGAATCTATCCGTACAGCGGACAACAGCAGCAGGCGGTCGGACGGAAGCGTGGGAAGAAAGTCAACGTCTCTGCGCCGAAGCAGAAGAACCTCAATGACCGGAGAGCCAAACGCTATTTCATTCAGCTCGCCAACAGCAATTTCGGCGTGGGTGATCTGGTGGTCCATCTGACCTACGCCCCGGAGTTTCTGCCGGAGAGTGAGGAGGAGGCCGCGAAGATCGTCGCCAAGTATCTGCGCCGGGTAGCATACCTGCGGAAGAAGCGGGGCCTTCCCCCTCTCAAGTATCTGCTTGTGACACAGATCGGACGGAAGAAGGATGGGACCCACCGCATCCACCATCACATTCTGATGAACGGCGGACTGGACCGCGACGAGGTGGAAAACCTGTGGTGGGAGACCAAGGGCACAAAGGAGCGGGAGCCGGTCATGTACGGATGGGCAAACGCTGACCGCCTGAGACCGAACGCAAAGGGCATCGCCAGCATGGCCGGGTACATGGTCCAGGACAGTGCCGGGAAAAAGCACTGGACGCAATCGCAAAATCTGGAAAAGCCGTGGCACCGGGCACCGAATGACCG
>OLZD01000383.1_pt1 | contig 15741 bp, 17 predicted proteins | sample 1673451 | NCBI WGS metagenome assembly OLZD01 (sample SAMEA103958112, study PRJEB25191) | human gut metagenome | biome: human-associated habitat [ENVO:00009003]; feature: intestine environment [ENVO:2100002]; material: feces | place: Germany | collected 2013/2015 | reverse complement strand
AACTTGGTGAACAGCAATGCAAGACTTATAGAGCAACGAATGGTTGCAACGACATAAAATCCATAAGGGCGGAGCGATGAAAATTCGTTCCGCCACTTTCTTTCTTTTACCTTTGCACCCAGGAATCAAGTTAGGATATTTGGTTAATGGGTGTTAAGGTGAACTATCTTTCTTTCAAGGTATGCCCTTTCTCATGTCATAGTCCTTATATAATCCAGCCAACTTTCTTGATTCCATTTAACTATTAAATGTCAAAATTATGGATAAAGAACTTTACATAGGCGTGGATGTCTCAAAGCAGACTCTCGACCTTGCTTATTATGACGGAGAAAGCATTGATTGGAAGAAAGCCCATATAAAGGTGAGCAACAACAATGCAGGTTTCAAGAAAATTGGTTCATGGGTGGCAAAGGTAAGCAAGGGGGTTGATATAGTCTTGTTCTGTATGGAATATACAGGACTTTACACCCAAAACTTTAGACTGTGGTTGGAAGAGAAACATTATATTTATAGGATGGTGGAACCTCGCAAGATGCATCGCTTTGAGCCAGACTTGGATGATGGACTGCGTTCGCTCGACCGCATCAAGACTGACGAGCTTGATTCTTTCCGCATAGCCATTTACTGTGAGCAGAACCACAGAAAGATTCTTCGCAACCCATCAAAACTTCCTCCTCCTGTATATTTTAAGTTGAAGAGGCTTTTGGCGGAACGCAAGCAGACAGTCAAGCAGTCAGTCCTTTACAAGCAGCAGCTTCATGATATATGTGCGTATGACACAGATTTGTCTGTGGAACGTAAGAATGGGCAACTTAAAACGCTCAATGATGCACTTAAAGGCATAGACAATGAAATTGACATGTACATAAAAGAAGATGCGGACATCAGCAAGAACTTTTCCCTGCTGACATCAATACCTGGTATTGGGCGTGTTGTCGCACTTGAAACCATTGTCTTGACCGAAAACTTCATGGCAATAGATAACCCACGTAAATACGCTTGCTATATTGGTGTCGCTCCTTTCAAGAAAGAATCTGGTACATCTGTGAGAAAAGGCTCGTCAGTCTCTAAGAAAGGTTTTAAACAGGCAAAGGCAGATTTGTCCATTGCCTGTTTGGTTTGCATGCAGCACATTCCGAACATCAGAGATTACTGGGAACGCAAGAGAAAGGAGAAATGCAGTGGAATAGTGTTTAATGCAATCAAGTTTAAGATGATACTCCGTATGTTTGCCGTTATAAAACGAGGTACTCCGTATGTGGAGACGGACAATTATCGAAATGGGAAAAACAAGCAACCAGGAGTGAACTAACAGTGTTTTAAGACCATTACTATACCATGATAGAGTCTCTTGGTTGCTTTTGGCACTACCTTTGCGAGGAATCCTCAAAAGGAAGGAACTCCAGACAGAGGTAGTGAACTTTTTAATCTTAGGCAAAGCCCTTTCCCTTGATATAGTCTCCTCTGCCCGAAATGTCAGACTCAGTGCCTTTTAGGGAATTAGCTGTCCGTCCCAGCTTTTAAAAGATTTGGCTTATCCTGACATAGAGAGTTCCTTTCGTAAAGCGGTGCAAAGATATGAAAAATAAATCATTTGTAGGCATTGACATCTCTAAAAATGTCATAGATGTATCTATATTTCGTGAGGACACCAACATCAAAATGTTCCCTCATGAGGTGTTCAACAACACTCGCAAGGGATTTGGCGATATGTGCTCATGGCTCAAAAAGAGCCGTGTGGTACTTTCCCAAGCCCTGTTTGGCATGGAATTTACAGGTTGCTACTCCTTGGACTTGGAAAAATTCCTCACGTCCAAGAATTACTCTTTCTGTATGCTTAGTACACGTATAGTAAAACATCATCCTATGGGGACAATAGATAAGCGAGACAAGAATGACTCTGCAAAGATAGCTGACTTCCTCTATCGTTATGATGGCACGGAATGTGCCAAGCCATACAAGTTGCCAAGCAAGGCTATGCAACAATTGAAGCAACTTGTCAATGAGCGTAAGTTCCTTGTGGAGCAACGGACAAACTTTATGAACCGAATGCAGATGTTTGAAACGAAAGAGGATTCTGCCATGTATGAGAGCTACATTAAAAAGCTCAATCATGACATTGAGAAGATAGATCAGGAAGAGTGTGAATTAATGTCCAAGGAGGAAGATGTCTTTGACACTTTTCAGAATCTGTTGACGATACCAGGAATTGGTTTTGTCAATGCAACAAACATAATTGCCATCACACGAAACTTTACCGCTTTTGACACAGCTCGGCAATATGCGAGATATGTTGGCGTAGCTCCATGCAGTCACACTTCTGGTACCAGTGTGAAATGGCGTGCCCGACCTTCCGCACACTGTAACGGTCAAGTGAAAGCTGACCTGTCTATGGCGGCATTGAGAGCTGTTGAGTACGATGTGGAAATGCAAATGTTTTATAATCGAAAGTTAGGAGGCAGAAAAGATTCTGATACTAAGCGTAAGGCATTGAATGCCGTCAAGTTTAAGCTCATTCGCAGAATGTTTGCCATAGGCAAACAAAAGAGAAAATGGGAAGTGTTGAACACCTCTGACGACAGAAAGAACTTACATATTGAAAAGTCCAAAGCAAGTGAACTATGACAATGTACCATTGTCTCTTATAGTCTTGTGAGGACAGATACGGATAACTAATTAGGAATCGAGCAAAAAGCTATTAAAAGAAAGAGTTCCGTATCGTTTTTGTAACAGAAAAGTCAAAAAAATGTCTTCTTCTGCTACAGGGGTAGGTATGCCTATATGCTTTCTGGGGGCTATTTTGCTTATTTTAACACAAAAAAGCTCTCAAAAATTTGGTGATGTCTTAGGAATCATGAGCCGAGGAGCGGAAAAGAAAGTGGCAAAGAAACCGCCTTTTCCTTATCTGCGATGCTTGCAAAGAACAAAGGACAGCCCCCAATCAAAAGGACTGTCCTGTTTTTATAAAACCTTATTCTATGGAGTAAACAAGAGCAGATACTCCATTTTTCTTCTTCGCTCGATGGAAGGCACTATCTTTCCATTCCACCTTTTGAAGTCCACATAGTCACGATAGATGTTTCTGTTGCCACTTCGCATCTTGGCATACATCCGGCTTTTCATCACCTTTCCACATCCCACATTGTAGGCAAGTGTAGCCAAGAGCAGCGAGTCACGACCGAAGCCACGAAACATGGCGCAGAGCTTTCTGAGGTCAGAGCGCAGCAAGGCATCGGCTTGCCGTTCCGTCATTTTTGGAGAAAACCGCTCGCCAGGCAACAGCTTGTGCCCATATCCGACATAAGGATGGTGCTTCGGTCCGTGCAGACCCTCGTACTTCTTGATGCAGGCGACAGCCAACTCAAAACGTGACACATGACAAACTCGCTTTATCGCCCCTTGCGTCTGGGCAGACAAGCTGCCCGACACAAGAAGCAAGGCTAACAATATCATCAACCTCATACGCTACCGAGTTTGTTGGCACTTCTCGCAAACTCTTCCTCCTCATCAGTATCGTTGAAACTGAACTCCATTTCGTATGACTTGCCGAAGTTGTCCTCTACCACCACGGTCAGCGTCTGTGTCTCCGTACTTGCCGAGGTGTAGTAAAGACGGAACTTCTCGTTCTCCAACAGATAGCGGTCGTTTGGCTGGAACACCGTTCCGTTCTCCATTCTCAGCGAGCCTTTTCCGTCATGCTGAAAATAACGGATGGTGTAGATGGTGCCGTCAAACTTGCCCTCCGCCTTCAACTCGCAGCGGATTTCAACGGTCTGTCCACGCACAATGTCCTTTGGCACAGGCATCGTCTCCACCTTGAAAGGATACGATTGCTGAATGTCCAGCTCATCGCTGCACGATGAAAGGATTACCGACAAGGCACACACGAAAAGGAATGCCAACACGCTCACTGATTTCTTGATTTTATTGTTCTTCTTCATTGTCTTGTTGCTTTTTGAATGATTGTTACTTTCTTGTCTTATGGCTCATCAGGTACTCGTTCAAGTCCTTGTAACCTGTGTATAGATGCGAATGGTCAATGACCTTATCGCCATATCGCTTTTGCAATTCTACACAGGCTTTCTCGCCAGCTTCGTCATTGTCCAAGTGACAGTACACTTGTGCATAGCCATCTAAAAGATGATGCACCTTTTGCATATTAGCCACCGAGTTGAGGATAATATGATCCTCACCACGACCTATGCCGAGAATTACGGCAGAGAGGAAATCCATAAAACCCTCGTACAGATGGCAGACGTTGCTGTTCCTGCCAATGAGAGTGATGTCCTTTGGCGACACGCAACCTTTGAAGAAGCGGTTTCGTATCTCGTAGCCATAGCTGTTGTTCTTGAAACCGACAGCAAAGAACTGTTTGCCATTATATCGGTATTCCACCTGACAGCAGAAACGGCTCGCCACGTCAGCCGATATGCCACGCTCACGCAAGTACTGCCTGAGAGCAGGATGACTCAAAGGCTTTTCCACAATATCACTAAAGGGATTGCCTTTCGCCTTCACAGCCTTTTCCGCTATCCTTTGATAATGCGGAAACGATGTCGGGAAGCTGCCACCAAGCGTTTCAGATATGAACTTGGCTTGTGCCACAAACTCATTGCTGTTGATGAACTCCCCTGCGAGGTTGAAGATGTCACCACCTCTGGCGATGCCATAGTCATACCAGACATTCTTGTCCGTTGATACCCGAAGCGAAGGATTACGGTCGTTGCGGTATGGCGCATGATACCAAAGTCCCGAAGCCTTGTGCTTGACAGGCTCAATGCTGAGAATATAGAGAAAGTCCACGATAGGCACTTGTTTGATTTCATTGATGTCCATAGGCTCACTGTTTTAGTTGATGATGAACTTCATGCCGATGCCAAACTGCGTGTGGAAATGTCCCGTGCTGTTGCCCCAAACAAGCCTTTCCTTAACGGAAGCGGTCAAAGCTATTGCATCCGACAGGTATATTTCCGTTTCCAATGCCACGGCACCGCCATAGATAAACGCTCCCTTGTTCTGCAAGGTCGCTCCGTCCAAGGTACTGAATTCCGAAACGCTTGCTGCCGATATGCTTCACCTTGCGCTTGTAAAAAGTCAAAACGCCCTACGACTTCTTACCTGTCAACTTGTTGGGTAGCTTGTAGGGTTACTTGTTGGGTGCTTGTAGGGTTACTTGTTGGGGCAAGGCACAAAGAAAAGTGAGCTGTGGGGTAACTGTATGACAACTATGGGGTAACTGTGGGGTAATTTTGATGCCTATGTATCAGGAAACGCTAAACAATTTCTTCGTTTGAGTCCCAAAATAGAAAGAAACGCTAAACAATACCTTACCTGAAGAAAAAAGTGGGCATTGTTTTGCGTTTCTTGCCATTTAGGGAGCCGTTGGACGAATTATTTAGCGTTTATTTCTACTTTTGATGGTTGTTGGTGCTTTTATTTAGCATTTCTCGCTACTTTTAACCTCTGTTGGAGGTTTCGACGCACGTTTCTTGTCATTTTGGGATTCAACGAAGGTCTTGTTTTGCGTTTCTTTCTACATTCAAATGCTAACGGAGATATTGATGCAAGTTTCTTACCCCAATCAGAACTAACAAGAGCAAGAAACGGTGTTTCTTACAGCATTTGCAATTCCAGTTTTACAATAAACGTGCGCCAATGGTATAACAACCGTTAAAAAGTAGGTTTTATTTCGCAATTTCATCCGATTTTTATTCATTTGTTCCCATTTTAGCGATTATTTTTGTATATTCGCATTCGCAATCGGGAAACCGACAACGCAAAAATCTAAATGTCGAACTTAATTCCAATGATTATGAAGGAAATAAATGACATCAGTTTGCCACGCATGAATAATGGTGCGCATTTCACGTTCGTAAGTAACATTCTTGCACGTGTTGAGTCAGACAGTGCTGTAAAGAGCAAGGCTGCTGACCAAGTAAGTAATTTCAAGACTGCCGTCTCAACAGAGGACGAAGTTCTGAAAGTTTCGCAGAAGAGTCTTTTGACCGATGACATCGCCAAGGCAGACAACGACCGTGACGCACTCTATGCTGGCTACAAGAAAGCCGTTGAAGCATTCCTTGCTATGCCTATCGCAGACATGGCACAGGCTGCAAAGGTTCTCGCACAGCACATCAAGGACTACAAGATTAACACCGCCGACCAACTCGACAAGGAGACCGGTCTTTTGGTAAACTTTATCACAGACCTTGAGAACAAATATTCTGCACAGGTTGCCAAGTTGGGCTTGACAGCATTTGTTACCAACATGAAGGAAGCCAACGAGCGTGTAAGAACACTTACTTTGCAACGTACTAACGAGAAGATGGGCGTATCTGTCGGAGCTTTGAAGACTGCTCGCACAGCAAGTGATAACGCTTACCGTGCATTGGTGAAGATGGTGAACGCTCTTGCCCTCGTCTATGGCGAAAAGGATTATACGGCTTTCATTGACTATGTGAACACCGAAATTACTCATTACAAGCGTGAGGTACTTGGTCAGAAGTCTTCCGCTCCTTCTACTTCGGGTAGTTCTTCTGCGGATTCTGGCAGCAGTACCCCAAGTGGAAGTTCATCGTCAGACTCAGGCTCATCAAGTGGTAGTTCTTCATCAGGTGGAAGCTCGTCTTCTGATGGGGATAATGACTATGTCGGGCTATAGTAGTATAGCAAAATATAAACAGCTCCAATCTTTCCAAAATCTACAAGTTGGAAAGATTGGGCTTTTCGTAAAATTCAATGGTAAGACCATCAAGGAGTGGAGTCGCATCCTCACTTCTTCTGATGATGAAACTTTAATTAGCGAATTGCAATTGTTGTTGGGATGAATATAAAACATGCAAACTGAAGTAGAAATAATGAATCCATACGCTTCTTATCTTTTGTTTACTTTCTTGTATTTTTGATTACTTGCTGTAGGATTATCTGGATTAGTCATCTGCAAATATCCTGCTGCAACAAGGGAGGTGATGTAACGCTCACGGTTCTTTGTCTGATTGGATAAACCAAGGCGTTCCATGATCTCTGCGGTGGTTCGAGGAACTGAACAGAAATTGACTATATCCCTTTGCTTATTAGACAATGACACTTTTTTAGTGTCAGAGTGTCTAAGTTGAGTGTCTAAGTTGGTGTTAGAGTGTCTAAGTCTGGTATCTAAGTCTGTGCCAGAGTGTCTAAGTCGAGTGTCAGAGTCTTGGACTTGGTTACTTTTTTCCTCGACTTCGTTACTCTCCTCTTCGACTTCGTTACTTTTTTGTTCGACTTGGTTACCGACTTGGTTACTTTTTCCCTCGACTTGGTTACTTTTTTTCTCGACTTCGTTACTTTCTTCTCTCCAAACCGTGATGATAAATTCCTGTGCCTTGTCATTATTCATAAACGTGACATTGATATCTTCGTCAAGTGCACGAGTGATGCCGCTTCCTACACCAGTGTATGGCAGCAAGTATATGGCATTGTTAAAAAGGAACATATTGCGAGGCATGGAAGTTCCAGCCTTGATGTCATCAATAGTGAGTCCGTTAGGCAATGCACCCGGACTGTGAATCTCAACACGATTGTCGAAAATGAAAATGCGAACAGGGGCTTTCATGTTCAACGAGCGGTGTACAAGGCTGTTTACAGTGAACTCAACCAAGCTTGTATAAGGTATTTCCAACTTTCCCATGCTGTTGAATTCATCTCCCACCTGCACATTATGCAGATTACGAGTGAAGAAATCCATGATCGTGTCATACTGATGAAGCAGATTTCCCTCCATATCTGCATCATTCACTTTGTCACGAAAAACCTTGCTGCCGATGCTGTTGCCTGCAAAACAGATACACTTGGCAGTCATCATTGGCATCCAGCGCTGGGTGTATTTGCCAAACAGAAGCATGGCAGCAACAGTCAGTGTACCATCAGGACGGATAAATCGCAGATTGCGAAGTATCTTCTCACAGTCATGTCCCTTAGCTATGGCAGAGCAAATCATATCAAGTGATGCTTCATTAAAAGCGTCACCTGTCAAGCCTTTCTTCTCCAAAACTCTTTCAAAACGGTTGCCAAGAAACTGCTTGATGGTCGTTGCATCAAGGTCGTTGACAGTTGCATCCCTAACACCAGCCTCGTCTGGAGCAAAACTACCGCAGTCGGTCATCATTTCTGCAAGTTCAGCATTATCGAACACTTTACGCTTGTCGGCACCATTCTTCACCCATACGATTCCCTTATTATCATGATAAGGCTTGTTGAGTCCTTCCTTCACAGTAGCAACAACCAAGTTGCCATCCTCGACCTCAACAGTATCTATCTTTATCAGAATGGATGGCACCACGTTTTCTGAAGCAATGTCACTCAACAAGTTGGTTGTTTCTTGTACCTCTGAATACGACAAGGCATTGGTTTCTCCGGTCTTATCCTTTATACCAACTTGCCGCCATGTGAATTACTGAACGCCACTAATTCACAAGCAATATCATATTTGTCGAGAATGCGTTCCTTGAACTGCACCCCCGACACCTCGCCAGCCTTTATCTGTTTCAATATATCGTTCATCATTCTTTGATACATTCTTTGTTCAACAAATCGTTTACATCCACTTTCAGCAAATCAGAAATCCGTATTAAGGTTTCCAAATCTGGTTGGCAAGTGTTTGTACACCATTTAGAAATGGTTGCTTGGTCTTTACCCAACATTTCTGCCAACCACTTGTTTGAGCGCTTGGTTACTGCCAACATTATCTTCAATCTGTTTACATCTTTCTTTGCCATACTATATATATAAAATAGGTAAATACACTTGCAAAAGTACAATAATAATTTTAAATAGAGGTGTAATATTCTCAAAAAAATTACATAAATCGTAAATAATTGAAAATTTCGCATTATTGTAATAGGCTTTACTTTTAATGTTCTTATCTCATCAAAGCAACATAAAGGGACAAAGCAAGTTATACTTAAAGGTATTTGGGGTGCTACATAAACCGATTTATAAATAATCCTAAAATGAAAGCAGAAAAGTTTGTTTTTAAGAATTTAGTTTTAACTTTGCACTTGTAAAAGGAGTGTTCTTTGCATATTGCAAAATACAGAAACGAGCAGAAGTCCGCTCGTTTCCATATTGTTACCTATATAATATAGGCAAACGCCCAACTTCTTGATATTCAATTAAAGACAAGTTTAGAGCGAGTTACTTCTTTAAATACTCAATTAGAGCAAGGGTCTATACGCCACCTTTTTATCGTGGCATATAGACTTCGTTTGGGGGGCTTTCCTCGCTGTTTATGTCTATACGCCCACCTATCATCGTGGCATATAGACCCTTGTCGTTTCCCGTGAAGTGCGGGTGAATATATGTTGCTGAGCAACTTATACTCCTTGCCCAGCTTAGGAGTTAAACAATCTACTTTATTATTCAAATTTATATCTACACGTTATGGACTTAAATTCATACCCAAGGAATTTTTTGCTGACATGTTCATCACTAAGATCATAATCTGTAATAATATCAGCAGTCCAACAATACCTACCTTCGGCTTCGCCATCATTCATAGCTTTCTGGTCTTTTGACAAAACCAAATCGATGAACCGGGTTTCACAACCATCAAAGATACCATTATTTCTGACATTACCATATACTTTTGTAAGATTGCCTAAAACTACTTTTTGAAGCCCTGGACAATCTGAAAAAGCATTTTCCCCGATTTCTGTAACATCTGGGAGGACTATGGATTTCAGCATGTCAAAATGCAAAAATCCTCTTGAAGGAATCTTCTTACATCCTATCAAAGTAAGGTTTATACTCCATTGCCTTGCATCTCCTTCTAGAAGTCCGATATGTATTGCATCCAATGTTTCTTCATCCACATCGGGAGCAAGAATGATATTGATGTAAGTCTTGCCCGCATCCAATTCCTTCTTGACGTCTTCCACAATTTGATCGTAAGAGAGACCTTCGTCAGCCAGCGAAACAACAGTAGCATCCAGTGCATAACTCTTAGCATTTACTGTTGCTTGCGAGAATTTATGAGTTGCCAAAGGAGCTTCCCCATATTTCACATCGACTCTGGAATTTGTTACAAAATTACCATATAAATAGGCATTGCCCTTTTCATCAGATGTAAGGGCATAATTTTGATCCCATTTCATATCGCTGCTGCCCGCAGGAGTGTATCTATCGATGGTTACTGTTATTGGCTTATTTGGCATAGTTGCGATGCGGAGGCGTGAATAGTTGCGTGTTGCCTTGGAAAATTCTACGGTTATAGCCTGACCATTAGGGGTGATATTGGCTTTTCCCTCGATATATTCATCCGTTCCTGCAACCTTACCTTCTTTCAAAACTAATGTGCCGGCTTCCCATTTGTAATTAGGGGCATAATATACATGAGGAAAGGTTGGCACTTCGTCTTCTTTATAAGACAGTTCGCCACTTGTCAATTCCCAATTACTGCCATTATATTTAAAAGTAGCATACTGAGTTCCATAAGTCTTACTGGTCATCTCCAGAAGCAACTCATCTCCTTTTGCCCATGAAGTCTTGCCTTCATCAGGTGTACCTATAGCACGAGTCTGTGAATCTCCGAATGCCGGAAATTCACCTACAACCAACTGTACGTTGCTCTTGCCTGTTGTTGCGGTTGTTTCTTCTATATCACTTGTGCATGACGCCATTACTATAGTAACGACTGCCAGCATGATGTATTGAAATATCTTTTTCATATTTTTTCCTCCAATTATTTGAGTTCATCTTCGTTTGTCCAACCAGTCATATCATCTATGCTGATTCGGGTTAGTTCCACTTTGTCTTTTCCTACATCGAGTTTGTAGGTGTAGCGATGGCCCTCTTGAAACTCCGTATTTGACCTCATTTTTGCATGGAAGTTTTGGTCGCCTATCTTGAATTTCACGAAAATCTCGCCAGCTTTGTATGAACCAGGGATAACGATTGCAGAAAACATACCATCGTCATGCTTACAGGCTTTAACCCAATCAGGATTACCAGAAGGTGTACCCATTACTAATTGCCCATGGTCTGGGGCTCCAAAAAATCTAACACTGTTGTTTTTTGAATACACTTGTGGTTCACTAATATCCATATCAGGATAATCTGCAGTACCAACATGATATACTATCGTGACCAGCGACATGCGATGCTTCATAGGAATGTCTACATAATCTTTAGGGACATCGTACCAACATCCGGTTATTAAATCTGCAGCTTTCAACTTGGTCTCATCACTTTGGTCTGTATGCAAATTATAGATAGGAAAATTGGCCATATCAGAAGGATACCAAGCAATCAATTCGCATCTTCCCACTTTTTCCCAGCGAAGTCTTCTGATAGGTTCCCAACGGTATAACCCATTTTCTTCCACATATTTATATTCACCAGTTTTAGTAGTTTCATCACCGAAAATTTGCAGTACACTTATTCGGTCCTCATTCTCCCAATTGTCACCGTGTCCCAATGTATTGACACGAGTCTGCATACCTCCAACAGAGAAAGTGGCATTGATTTCCTGCCCTTTCAGCGTAGGAGCCATATCTTCATTTTGCGTACATGCTGTAAAGCCCATAGCCATAAGGCCCATTACCGCATAGGAAATTCTTTGTTTTATCGTCTTCATAATCTTCAGTTTTTTATTGTTAGTGAGTTAGTGAGCGGCCAAGCTCACTAACCCTGTATTCCCTATTTTCAGTACCTTATTTATCATTACAAAGCTATATCTGCGTCTAAATCACTTGAATCACCATTTTCCCAAGGATATATATGAGCATCTTCTATAATAATCCCCGTATTTTTAACAGTTATGTTGTATGTATATTTTTTGCCACCTTCAAATTGTCCATTGGTGGATGGTGTTATAGGGGTTGTGTATTTTACTTCGCTATCATTCAACAACAAGTAAATCTCTATATCCATTTTATTGCTTTCAAGGCTTTGCGGCAACATGATATAAGCAAAACTTTCTTCGCTTTCAAAAGGTACATCATTAAAAACACGAGTAAGAGTAGCTCTGTCACCAGCAGTTTCAACCGAACCTGTTCTTGTGTCAAATTTACCGCTTGTAAATATTCCTTTCAACTCTAAGCGATTGAATTTATAATTGTTATATTTGACACCCTGCCCTGGCTTAATTTTGAATTCAACCAAACTCATACAATGCTTAAAGCGATGTTCTGCATCTGTAAAATTCACAGTTGGAGATGCTTTACTTGCAGTAGCTCCTGAGGCAAAAAGTACATCAGCCTTACAAGGTTGGTTTGCTTCTACCTCAGCTATATTCCAATTCATTTTACCATCAGTTAAGAATTTGCTATAAGGATAGTATGCACTAAATGTTGTCTCTTTGTTGTCCTTGAAATAGATGATGTTGTTATTGTCAGCAGCTTCAAAAGTACCATCCCCATTTGTTGTTACATACTTTTTGTTGTCTCCTGTTGTATTGCCAGAAGATGTGGCATATACGCCAATGGCATCATTCTTAGACCATGTATCGTCAGTGGTGGCACGTGTGATGTTTTTAACAATGTCCGCCTGTACGGTAGCAGCAACAGGACCATTGTTGCCGATACCGTCTTCTTCGTTAGCGCAAGCTGCAAACAGCAATGCTGCGGCAGCGATGTATAAGAATCTAAATTTCTTCATAAACGTTATATTTTAAGTGTTGTTATTGTGCTATATGTTCATTATCGTCTCCAGCCTTTATCCAAGGCTCAATGTTTCCAGAAATATCTACGGCAGAACGACTCAATTTTACTACTGTATAGTGGTATCTGTTGCCACCCTCAAGTTTTGCAGGCATTGTCCATACGAAAGGAGCGTCGTAACCATTGTTGAGGTCAAACTCTATCACTCGGCTTGCTTCTTCTGTAGGGAGCAGGATTGCCTCATACAGCTTGCCAGCTTGGGTAGTTTTCATCTTGATGTCCGTAGGATTTCCTTCACCAGAGATGGTCCCATCCGCAAGATTGAAAGTGGCTTTGGTATTCTGACCTTTCACTGTCACAGTCATTTTCTTAAGGTCTTCTTGCGTGAGACCGTTACCTGGTTGAACATCCAAAACAAGATTGCTTAACTTATGGTAGAACTTCAAGAATACCTGTGGCGTAGCTTTGTTGCAGCCTTCTGTCTTGGCATACATGAAGTCGATAGCTTCTTGTTTCCCTTGGTCTGTTACATCAAGTGCTACCTTGTAATCATTGACAGTGGTCTGTGGATAGTAAGAATAGAAGTCCACATCTCCATCTATCGGGAAGAAAACAGTCTTACCTCCAGAAACAGGTGAAAAGCCTATACTTCCACTTGTCTGATAGCAAATATTGTCAACACCCTCTTGGATAGCATCTGCCGAGAGAGGCTGTTTGGTACCTGTCATGAAGATACCGATCATGTCACCTTCAGCCCAAGCTAAACCGGCAGCACGGGTGTTTACGCTGATACCACCAGTAAACTGCACGGCTACCTTATCGTTCTGGGTAGAAGGTACGGTGTCTTCTGTACTGCATGAAACCATTGCACCTGCCAAGAGTGCAAGGGCGAAAAACTTCGTCATCTTTTTCATCTTATAAACATTTTAAAAGTTATTATTATTATTTTATTTCTACTTCATTGTTGAGGTTCGTCCAACCGTTGATGGTAGCTTCCAGATTCATCTTTGGCTGCATTTGGTTGTAGTTGAGTCGCAACTCATACTTTCCTCCAACCTTCATCGCAGGGGCGGTGATGTCATACTCCTGCAAGGTCTCGTTAGGGAGCAAGAGGCGGAGATAAACATGAGAGGCGGAACTTCCCTGTATGGTCGGCATCAGCCGGATGACTTCTGATTGCAAAGTTGACTCAGTAGCCAGGATAGTAGGCATTTCCACTTCCGTTGGCTTTATGCTCGGCAATCCATATTCTCCATCACCATTCTTCTGTGTAGGGAACAGACACCAGGCTGCATCTAATGCCTTGCCACTCATCTCTGTACCTTTAGGTACATTCTCTATGATGATGGTCAGTTCGGCAAGCACGCTTTTGACAGGATTCTGCACCACATAGTTGCCTTCCTTGTTGTCTATCCTCACGTCGGCAACTCCGAAATAAGCATTATGCTTCACATCCTTAGGATTGGTCAAGCCTATCTGGATATTGTTCCAATTAGTCAAAGCCCTGGTCTGTTCACCGACAGTAAACGGTTCTGTGAGATTGGTGGCAGCCAAGATGCGATACGATCCTTCAGGCAGAGTAAAACGCTGGCTTGCCACCTCCTTAGCACTACTATAATGTTTTTCCTCTACCAAGGAGCCGTCATCGGCATTGAATATCCAGAGCTTCACATCCTTCACTTCCGTACCTTGGTCGGCTTCATCCGCCCAAGTGAGCGATACTGACAAGCCACCATCATCCTCACCACCATGAACATCATGGTCGCAACTTGCCAACAGGCATGGGACGCATAACAGCACCCATAACCAAATATTAAATCTTCTTTTTGCTTTCATTCTCTATCTTGTTTTATGGGTTACTGATGATGATGGGTAAAAGGCAAGTTGATTCCTAATCTTATGCCACTTTCCCACAAGAAGTTATTCTTATGCTGATATTCCGGCATTCCATCCATACGTTCGCCAGTAAGACGGGTCAAACCGGAATAGATGCCCAATTTCAGGCATGAGGTCAGTTGATAACCCACCTGCAAGTCTGCACCATAACCCAAATGCCAGTTGGTAGAGCCATTCATCACCTTGGCATCATCGGATATAGTACGAATGTCAGCCTTGGTAGTTACTGCATATATATGAGGTGAAACAGCCAAATCCCATCGGCTGTCAGCTGTTTGATGGAACAGTCCAAGGAGATGGACGTTCACTCTTGCCCCATATTGTCCCATTCTGACATGGCTTTTCAGATTGGCATATTCCCAACTGTCCATGCCCAGGACACCTGCGTTGTAAAGCACGCCGTCGCTACCCAACCAATAGTTACGTTCTACGCAACAGTCTTGTGCAGACAAGTTCATTTCTCCATACTTGGCAGATAACTCAGCCGAGAATATGGAGTTGAAACGATAGCCACCATATAAGCCAGCAGCCCAACCGAGGTGCGTCTTGTCATGTCCGAAACTTGAGAAAGTAGAGAAACCGAAAGGCATTCCACCCTCTATACCGACGTACCAGCCTTGCGATGGGACAAGTACATCTTTTCCTTCTTCAGCTTTCATTGTGGAAAGCGGAAGCACTGATGCAAGTATTGCAATCAGCAATCTAATCCGTATTGTCAAATAATTTGCCATATTATTTCGTTTATATTAAATCGTAAAGATAAAGATAAGGAGTTTTCTCCTAATAATCAAAATGGGTGACTACAATGAAGCCTTTTGTTTCATTTGAACCGAAACTCACTCTAAGAAATACAAGAGGTTTGTCAGGGAAATTAAAATGAAAGCCAACAGAAGAAAGATATAAAAGCGTTCTCTCTTGATGAAGTCACGAAAGCTATAGCGAGCCTTCCAATGATTCTCAAGATACATCCTGTACTCATGTATCATGGCATATCCCAAGATAATACCTAATATGAGTACAGACACCCCGATGATAATCAGGGCTAATTCTATCCTTGGCATAGTTTCTAACATTTCTTTCATGGTACAAATATAGTGTTTTTCATTCAAAAAAGGTGTCGCATTCCTATGTTCAGGTGTCTACTTCCTATGTTTTAGGAGGGTGTGTCAAAACACCCAATATAAAAATATTAAACTCGTTGTGTGTCCAT
>OLZD01000338.1_pt1 | contig 17032 bp, 10 predicted proteins | sample 1673451 | NCBI WGS metagenome assembly OLZD01 (sample SAMEA103958112, study PRJEB25191) | human gut metagenome | biome: human-associated habitat [ENVO:00009003]; feature: intestine environment [ENVO:2100002]; material: feces | place: Germany | collected 2013/2015 | reverse complement strand
TCTCCGTTAAGGTAATATACCGGAGTACCGGCAGGAGCCAGACGGATAAACTCTTTCATGGCATGTAGAGAGAACGTGATATATTCCATACGGTTTTCCAGTCCCATTTTCTTTACCATGGCAACAATTCCTTGCACCGCTTTAGTCTCACGTTTCTTGTTGCTATGTGCTTTCAGTTCGAGAATCAATTGGGTTTTACAGTTTTTTCCGGTTTCCAGATACTGTTCCAGGCTGGGTAAGTTTTCTCCGTTGGATAATTTAAGTCCGGTCAGCGCATCACCTTTGGAATATTCCATCGGCCTCATCTTATATACAGGATCATGGTTAACCACCAGCTTGTTATCCTTCGCGATCCATACGTCAAATTCTGAACCGTAACAACCGATGGAGTCTGCTTTTAGAAGTGATGAAATACTGTTCTGCGATGATCCCGGAGTTTTCCAGAAACCGCGGTGAGCTATCACTTTTGTCTGTGCCTGCATACAACAAGCAGCCATTAGAAGGGCAGAAGCCATCATCATTTTTTTTAAATTCATTTGTTTGATCTTTTAAAAGTTTGATAGATTTAATTGGGTTTGGCCTCAAAATTATAAAAAAGATAACGCAAATCAGCCGATAATATGCTAATCTGCGTTAATCCTTGGGATTTTAGAATAGAAATGCTACAAAAGAGTGTCAAAAATAAGACTGTCTGTCATAAAAACATTCTCCGGACACGTCTGATAGTTTGCACAAAAGGAGTTTGTCACTCTTTTATTAATCAGGTATAGGCCTCTTCATGTATTCCTTTCACTGCACGTCCACTAGGTTCATTCAGATTCCTGAAAGCAATATCCCATGCCAGAGCTTCTGCTGTGGAGCAGGCTACACTCGGAACGCTGGGGACGGTGCGTGCTGCGCTTTCACTGGGGAAATGCTCTTCGAAAATGCTACGATAGTAGTACTCTTCTTTGTTTTGTGGCGTATTGATCGGGAAACGTTCGGCAGCATGTTCCATTTGCTCATCGCTCACGGCAGCTGCTGTGATCTCTCTCAATGTGTCAATCCATGAATATCCTACACCGTCACTGAACTGCTCTTTCTGTCTCCAAGCCACACTTTCCGGTAACATATCGGCAAAGGCTTCGCGAACAATTCGTTTCTCAATGTTTTTTCCGGGGCACATTTTAGCTTTCGGGTTCAGGTTCATTGCCACGTCGAGAAATTCTTTATCAAGGAAAGGTACGCGTCCTTCTACTCCCCATGCTGACAAACTTTTATTGGCACGGAGGCAATCGTACATGTGCAACTTTGAAAGTTTACGTACTGTTTCTTCGTGAAATGCCTGTGGAGTAGGGGCCTTGTGGAAATACAGATACCCCCCGAAAACTTCATCAGCACCTTCACCGCTCAACACCATTTTGATCCCCATTGATTTAATGACACGCGCCAATAAATACATGGGAGTGGAAGCGCGTACGGTAGTTACATCATACGTCTCGATGAAATAAATTACATCGCGAACAGCATCCAGACCTTCCTGAACGGTGTAGTTGATCTCATGATGGACGGTACCGATATATTCGGCCACCTCACGCGCTTTAATCAAATCGGGGGCGTCCTTTAGACCGATGGCGAAAGAGTGGAGTTGAGGCCACCATGCATCGCTTGCACCGTCTGTTTCTATACGTTTTGCCGCATATTTTTTGGCAATGGCAGAGATAACGGAACTATCCAACCCGCCCGAAAGCAACACTCCATACGGTACGTCACTCATTAACTGGCGGTGCACAGCCTCTTCCAATGCCACTTTCACATCCTCGGTTTGTGCATCATTCTCTTTGACGGTTTCATATTCTGTCCAGTCGCGCGAATACCAACGTTTCATTTTTCCCTCTTTACTATAGAAATAATGTCCGGGGAGGAATACTTCATATTCGTCACAAAATCCTTCGAGAGCTTTCAACTCGCTGCCGAAGTAGATTTTTCCCTCTTTATCTTTTCCTATATATAAAGGAATAACCCCTATCGGATCACGGGCAATTAGAAATTCATCCTTTTCCTCATCATAAAGCACGAAAGCGAAGATACCGCTGATATCTTCCAAAAAATGGATGCCTTTATCTTTGTAAAGGGCAAGAATTACCTCACAGTCACTTCCGGTTTGAAAGTTATATTTTCCCGCATATTTAGCGCGAATATCACGGTGATTGTAAATCTCACCGTTTACGGCGAGCACCTGTTTACGATCGGGAGAGTATAACGGTTGTCCGCCACTCTGCGGGTCGACAATAGAAAGGCGTTCGTGTGCCAGGATGGCACTTCCGCCTACATAGATTCCGCTCCAGTCCGGTCCGCGATGACGGATCTTCTGGGCCATTTTCAGTGCTTTATCTCTTAGTTCTTTCGTTTGAACTTTGATGTTGAGTATACCTGCTATTCCACACATAACTTTAATTTTTAGAGGGGGTAATGTAATCTGTTGATTGTTTATTCGCTATTTCTAAGAAGCTGATTAGCTATTCTTAATTCGTTCCATAATTGTTATCGTTTAGTTCCACAACTGTTTCCCTTTAGTTCCATATCTGTTATCCTTTAGTTCCACAGATATGGAACGAACCGGTAATAGCAATCGAGCTTCTTGTTGTACACTGTTGCAAAACTTATTGTATTAGATAAGCATCTATTTCCGCAGCAGCCTTTCGTCCTCCCGCCATGGCACGTACCACCAGGCTGGCGCCAGTCTCGGCATCACCGGCTAGGAATACATTCTTTGCAAATTTCGGTTGCTCCGGTTTCAGGAATCCCATTGCCAATAATACCATATCAGCTTCGATGACTTCCTTCTTCCCTGTTGGTTTCATCGTGGGACGTCCGCCATCTGCTGCCGGAATCCATTCCACTTCTTCCACTTCTACACCTGTCACTTTTCCATTCTTTCCGAGGAACTGATTGGAAGCCAGGCACCAGCGGCGTGTACAACCTTCTTCATGGCTGGAAGTCGTTTTAAAGACTGCCGGCCATTGCGGCCAAGGAGTAGCCGGATTGTAGCCGACAGGAGGTTTCGGCATGATTTCGATTTGAGTGACACTGACAGCTCCCTGTCTCACACTGGTTCCGATGCAGTCGGAACCGGTATCTCCGCCACCTATCACAAGTACTTTTTTGCCTTTGGCATTCACCAATTTATCTTTTGGGAAAGTCTGTCCTGCCAGAATCCTGTTCTGCTGTGCCAGCATTTCAAGTGCGAAATGGATGCCTTTCAGTTCACGTCCCGGAATACTCAAATCACGTGCAGTCGGCGTTCCGGTACAGATGCAGTAAGCGTCGAATCCTTCCGGTAAATGATTGACGTCTATTTCTACTCCCATTTCAAACAGTATTCCTTCTGCAGCCAATATCTTCATCCGTCGGTCAATTACATTCTTATCCAGTTTGAAATTAGGAATACCGAACCGTAATAATCCTCCGGGCGCTTCATCCTTATCGAATAAAGTAACGCTATATCCTTTTAAATTCAGCTGATTAGCCACCACCAATCCGGCAGGACCCGCACCAATCACCGCCACTTTCTTTCCGTTTCTTCTCGGCGTCTTTACCTGTATATATCCTTCACGAAAAGCCGCTTCCACGATAGCTGCTTCATTCTCGCGAATAGTCACCGGCTGATCACAGGAAAGTTTCAACACACACGATTTCTCGCAAAGGGCAGGACAAATACGTCCCGTAAATTCCGGAAAATCGCAAGTAGATGACAATACTTCGTATGCCTCCTTCCATTTTCCCCTGTATAATGCATCCTGCCATTCCGGTTGTTTATTTCCTATCGGGCATGCCCAATGACAGAAAGGTACGCCGCAATCCATGCAGCGTGACGCCTGCAATTTACGGCTGTTTGTATTCAAAGTCTGTTCTACCTGACTATAGTCAGCGATTCGCTCGTTTACAGGGCGGTATCCCGCCTCTTGTCGAGGTATATTTAGAAATGCTTTAGGATCTCCCATCTTGTTATTTACTATTTGACGATTTACTATTTACTATTTTTAGACTATCTTGTCATTTGCTATTTGACTATTTACAGACTATACATTCAAATAGTAAATTGTAAATAGTCAAATTGTAAATCTAATAGTCTCTTTGCATGTCTGCAATTTTTTGTTGTAATTTTCTCATCTGTTCCTCCTGCAATACTTTTTTGTATTCGATGGGTACTACTTGGATGAACTGTTCTGCATAATGATTCCAGTTGTCAAGCATGGTACGGGCTAGTTTTGAGCCTGTGTACAGATAATGTTGGCGGATTAGTTCGTGTAGCTCTTTCCGGTAGCTGGCTTCTTCGATGAGTGACAGTTCCACCATTTCCATGTTGCAGAAATAATCGAAGTTACCATCCTTGTTCCATACGTAAGCCACACCGCCACTCATACCGGCTGCAAAGTTACGTCCGGTTTGTCCGAGGACTACCACACGACCTCCTGTCATGTATTCGCAACAATGGTCGCCCACACCTTCCACTACGGCAACTGCACCGGAGTTACGAACTGCGAAACGTTCTCCTACACGCCCGTTGATATATACTTCACCGCTTGTTGCTCCATAAAGCAAGGTATTACCGGCAATTGTATTCTTTTCGGCTTCGAAGTTGCTGCGGATAGGAGGCAATACGGAGATGCGTCCGCCGCTCAATCCTTTACCCAGATAATCGTTCGCTTCACCTTCCAGTTTAAAGTTAACTCCCGGTACGAGGAAAGCCCCGAAAGACTGACCTGCCGAGCCTTTGAACTTCACATTCAGCGTATGTTCCGGCAATCCTTTGGCACCGTATTTCTTGGCAATCACTCCGGATAGCATCGCACCTATTGCACGGTCTGTATTGGCAATCGTATATTCTAAAGAAATCTCTTTCTCATGTTCAATAGCTTCCTGTGCCGCATCAATGAGGGTTACATCCTTTACAGTAGAAACACCGTGATCCTGATCGATGACATGGCGGATAGCCGCGTTGTTATCAATGCGTGCCAGCAATTTGGTGAAGTCAATTAACGCATGTTTCGGATTCGGGTCGTTGGCAACGGACTTGCGTTCGATCAAGTCTGTGCGCCCGATAATATCATCCATTCTGGTGAATCCCATTTCGGCCAAATGCTCGCGGACCTCCTGTGCCAGGAATGTGAGGAAATTTACCAAATATTCACTACGCCCATGAAATCGTTTACGTAATTCCTCATTCTGTGTGGCAACTCCCACCGGACAAGTATTCTGATGGCATTTGCGCATCATTACACACCCTAATACAATCAATGCCGAGGTGGCGAAGCCATATTCTTCGGCACCCATTAGCGCCATTAAGATGATGTCACGTCCGGTTTTCAGTTGTCCGTCGGCTTGCAGAACTACTTGCCCACGAAGTCCGTTCAAAACCAATGTTTGCTGTGTCTCGCTCAATCCCAATTCCGGTGAGATGCCCGCATAACGGATAGAAGAAGCCGGAGAAGCACCTGTTCCCCCTTCAGCACCGGAGATGACAATCAGGTCCGCTTTTGCTTTTGCCACCCCGGCGGCAATCGTACCGACGCCGCTTTCTGCTACCAGTTTCACACTGATTTTGGCCTGTGGATTTACATTTTTCAGATCGAAGATTAATTGTGCCAAATCCTCAATCGAATAAATATCGTGGTGCGGTGCAGGTGAAATTGCATCCGATCCCACGGGAATCATGCGGGCATTTGAAACCTCAACATTAACCTTTTCGCCGGGGAGATGACCGCCGATGCCGGGCTTTGCGCCCTGGCCGATTTTAATTTCTATAAACCTTGAATTTTCAAGATAATCCTTATAAACGCCGAAGCGCCCCGAAGCCACCTGAACAACGGCATCTCTGCCGTAATCCGTTAAATCGCTGTGAAGGCCGCCCTCACCCGTGTTAAACAGAGTGCCGAGCTCCCTTGCCGCCATTGCGAGCGATTTTTGCGCATTAAGGCTGATTGAGCCGAACGACATTGCAGAAAACATAATCGGAGTTTCAAGCACAACCTGCGGCGGCATTTCGGTGAGGGATTTACCCTTTTTCTCCACCAGCATTTTCTCCGGCTTTCTGCCGAGAATTGTGCGGATTTCCATAGGCTCGCGCAGCGGATCGATTGAGGGATTCGTTACCTGCGAGGCGTTAAGCAGAATTTTATCCCAATAAATCGGAAACGGCTTGGGATTGCCCATTGCCGAAAGAAGTGTTGATCCCGTGTTTGCCTGGCGGCAGATTTCCTGCTGATACTGCGGAGTCCAGTTTGCATTGTCGCGGTAATCGCAAACATATTTTTCTATTCTGAGCGCACCGACGGGGCACATTGAAACACACCTGTGGCACGCAACACAGTTATCCGACTTTGAGATAACCGTTTTTTTATCTTTAGGGGAATAAAGATGGCAGCCGTTTGAACATTCGGTTATGCATTTGCCGCAGTTAACGCACAAATCCTTATCCCTTATTACCGTAAATCTGCGGGGGATGTAATCAATCATTTTGCACCCTCCTTTTTATCAAGCTCAAGCGGAACGAAAACGGGCTTTGCACCGCTGACGGACCAAACCCTTTCCGGATCGGGGCAAACAATTCTGATTGCCGATTCTTCAGAGGCAAAATATGCCCTTGTGCCCTTTGTAGCCGCAGTAAGCGAGCGAAGCTTTAAGCGATCGTTGATGGCAAGCAGACCCTTGTTTGAGCCGAGAATAACGGAAAATGGGCCGTTTACCAATGCAGAGCCGTAAATAGAGCGCAGGGTGGTGAAATATTCTTTCTTGTCCTTAGGCATTCGGTCTATTTCATCCCATTCGGGAGCAGTGAGCACATCCGCTGCAACCTCTATCGGCAGACCGTGGTGGCGAATAAGGTGGTCGAAAAGATATGTGATAACCTCCGTGTCCGTTTGCATGGTGCAAACATAGCCGAACTGCTCAATATATCTTCTGTTTGCATCGTATGATGAAATTTCGCCGTTGTGCACGATTGACCAATCAAGGATATTAAACGGATGCGAGCCGCCCCACCAGCCCGGTGTGTTTGTGGGGAAGCGACCGTGAGCGGTCCACAAATATGCGTCATATTGATCAAGCATATAAAACTCGCCAACATCCTCGGGATAGCCAACGGCCTTAAAGCAGCCCATATTTTTGCCGCTTGAGAAAATGAAAGCGCCCTCAATATTTTGATTGACTTTCATAACACACTGAACAGTGTATTCCTCCTCATCCATTCTGGCCTCTTTCATACGCACCTTATTCGGCTTTGCAAAATAGCGCCAAATATCCGGACCGTTTGCAATGGATTCGATTTTTTTGGTGGGGATTTTTTCCGAAACATCAACATTAAAGTGCTTAAACAAATAATCCTCGCACAGGCTTTTTGCCTGCTGGCTTTCGTAAAACACATGAAAAGCATAATCATCCGCATGATCGGGATAAATGCCGTAAGCCGCAAATCCGCCGCCGAGACCGTTTGAGCGATCATGCATCAAGGCGATAGATTTAATGATTTCGGAGCCGTTGATTTTTCCGCCCTTGCGATCGATAATTGCCGCTATCGCGCAGCCGGACGGAATTCTTACCTGCCCTTCTTTTAGCATAAAGTACTCCTCCTATAATTATTAAATACCCTATGGGGTAATTATAAAACTATAAAAGCCCATGCGCAATAAAATAAAAAGAATTTCATCATTTTATAAAAAAACAAGCTTTGAGCGCGCCCGTTATATAGAATATTTAACGAAAGGTTTTTGTAAAAGGGCACACTCCGTAAGGGATAATTGCTCAATAAACCAAACAAACGGCGCTCTGCCGCAAAGCAAAGCGTCGTTTGTTTTTTCGTTTTAAATGACCGATCTTTTTCAAAGAGCCGAATTAAAAGCAATGCGATTTAAGTTTTCCCTTAATCAAGTGTGTTTTTTCATATATTCAAGCATATTGCTGTTTGCCGTGCGATTTGAGCGGCTGAAATTATGCCCCGCGCCGCTTATCGTAACAAGCGTTGCAAAACGATAAACCTTAACCGCGCGTTCGGAAAATTTTATCGGCACCTGCATATCCATATCGCCGTGCAAAATCAACACATCGCCCTTAAAGCCGCCGATTTTATCAAACACATTTATCTCGGCAAGGTCATTCATCCAATTTATGCCGAACCATGAGCCCATTTGCGACCACTCCGCAGCCTGTTTCTTATCTATAAGCGCGGGATAAAGTAAAATCAGCCCGCTAATCTGCGAGGCCTTATCATTCGCCGTCATTGCCGCCACACAGCCGCCGAGGCTTGTGCCGAGCAGGAAAACGCTGCTTGAATCTATATAATCAAGCTTCCTGATTTCGGAAAGCACTGCCTTAAGATCGCTTATTTCCGTGTAAAGAGTCATATCCGAGGTGCTGCCGCCGCTGCGTGTGCTTGAGCTGCCGCCCCAAAAATCAAAAATATAAGCGGCATAGCCGTTTTCGGCAAACATTTCGGCATAAGCGGAAAGCGAAGATCCGTTCAGCATATAGCTGTGCGCCAATATAACGACGGGCAGCTTGCCGGAATGATTATCGGGAGTATACATTTCGCCGTATAGCTTTTCGGAGCCGTTTTTGCAATAGAGCACTTCCGATTCATACCCGCCCGAAGCGGAGCTGCCGGAATTGCCCGATGATGAGCCGCCGAGCGAAAAGCTGTTTCCGCCGATTTCTATTTCTATGCTCGAAGAGGTTTTTTCCTCCTCGGTTGTTGTTTCCGCCGCCGTTGTTTGCGGCGCAGCGGTGCTTTGTGCCTGAGTTGTTTGTGCGGAAGTGCTTTGCGAACCGACCGATTTGCCTTTTCCCGTGCCGCAGGCGGTAAACGAAGTCGCAATCAAAGCTGCGGCAACAATAAATGCAGATATTCGCTTTGCTCTTTTCATTATTAGCACTCCTTTCACAATGTGAATTAAGCTTAAACTCACTTCCCGTTTTAACGAATTTTCTTTAAAAAGCAGATCTGACCGACCCGCTTTCAACGCCATTATACACCATCTGAAAGCGGCGGTCAACAACGCGCAAAACACATTTTTAAGACTCGGCAAGCGCATTTCAGACAAGCAAAATAATTTTGTTCGCGCATCGGTTTTTGATGTTAAAAATGAACAAACGGTTGCAAAAAATCGCCGCATTTCAAGCCCCTTATTATGCGAATTTAACAAAAAATCATTTGTTTTTACAAGTAGCAAAGTGATCCCTAACGCCGCAGTTTGTTTGACGAAAAAGTTTAATTTGTCTATAATTAAGGCATATTTGCGCAATTATGTGCATAAATCTTACAAAAAGCACAAGGGAGGTTTTGCTTTATGGAAAGCACCAAAAACGAAAAGAAAAAACTAAGTAAAGGAAAAAAGGCGCTGATTATAATCTTGGCGATAATAGCCGCCATTGTTATAGGCGAGCTTATTTCAATCAACTGGCATTCAAATCCGGAAAATATTGTTAAATATGAAACGGATAATCCACACATTGTAGATTCGGATCTTCCGCTTGTAAGCGCTCACAGAAGCGGTGGCGGAATTGCACCCGAAGAAACAATGATGGCATTTAAAAACTGTGCGGAAAATCCCGATTTTGATGTTGATATTTTTGAATTTGACCTCCACATCACAAAAGATGATGTGCTTGTGCTGTTGCACGATGATACGCTTGACAGAACATCAAACAGCCAAGAGGTTTTCGGCCGCAAGGATGTTCGCCCCGAGGAGTTTACCTATGACGAGCTTCGTTCACTTAACATGGGCGCAAAATTTGAGGATGAGGACGGCAACATGCCATATGCCGAATTGGAAAACGATGCCGTTCCGGACGAGCTTCGCATTTTAAGGCTTGAAGATGTGCTTGACTACCTGATTTCAACAGGCGAGCACAAATATATCATTGAAATAAAAAACAGCGGCGAGCTCGGAATGAAGGGCGTTGACATTCTTTACAACATAATCAAAGAGCGCGGAATACTTGAGGATGTTATTTTCGGCTCTTTCCACGAAGAGGTTTCTCATTATGTGGACGACAATTACCCGGATTTCAAACGCAGCGCAACCATTAAAGAGGTGCTCAGCTTTTACAATGCGGCAAATCTTAACAAAAAGAATTTTGAAGCAAAATATGTTGCCCTTCAAATTCCTTACAACATGCCCTTCCGCCTTGCCGCGAACTTAGGCACGGCAAAGGTTATAAATTATGCACATGAGCATGGCATAGCAGTTCAATATTGGACCGTTAATAACGAAAAAGATCTTGCTTATCTTTCACAAATGGGTGCAGACTGCATTATGACGGATTATCCGGACAGATTATATAAAATAGTCAGTGAGCAAAGCGAAAATGCCGCATAATTAAAAAAGTAAAAAGACTTAACAAAACAATTCTGCTTACAAACAGCAAAAACTGCCGACACTTGCGTGCCGGCAGTTTTTTGCGCAACGGGCTGAGTAACATTTATTTTTAAATGCCCCAACCCGCCGCTGCTTTCGGGGATATAAATTTAGGGGGTAAGCCTAAACAAAATGGCTAATCGTTTGCCAAATCCTCCGCGCCCTGCAAGGCGGCAACGCCGCGCTCGCCCGTGCGCACCTTAACGACATCCTCCAAATCATAAAGGAAGATTTTTCCGTCGCCTATATTGCCTGTATAAAGCGCTTTTCTTGCGGCGTCAACAACGGCGGAAACAGGCACTTTGGAAACAGCCATTTCAAGCTTCATCTTAGGATTAAGATTCATTTCCTCAATCGCAACACCGCGATACATCTTGCTGTGGCCCTTTTGAATGCCGCAGCCCATTACATTGGTAACCGTCATTCCGGTTACGCCGATTTCATTCATGCTTTCCTTAACAGCTTCAAACCTTGAAGGATTAAAGATCATAACCACATTCGTGAGCTTACCGTTTTCATCCGCAGATGTTGTGTAAGATTCCACGGGCACTGCCTTTTCAACCGGAACCTTTGCAACGGGAACTTCTGCCTGAACATCCTCTGCATAAGCAAGAGTGGGCATAAAGTCCGCATATGCAGACGGCAAATTATGCTCTGTTGCATCAAGGCCTTTGATTTCCTCTTCTCTCGAAACACGCAAGCCGATTGTTTTCTTGATTATTGTGAAAACAACAGTCATGGTAACGGCTGTCCACGCGGCAACGGAAACTACGCCAAGCAATTGCAAGCCGAGTTGCTTTGCTCCGCCACCGTAAAACAAGCCGTTTTGCGTGTCAAACAAGCCAACGGCAACCGTGCCCCACATACCGTTTACACAATGCACCGCAACAGCACCGACGGGGTCATCAACTTTAAGCTTAATATCAATAAATTCAACTGCCACAACAACTAAAATGCCTGCAACGGCACCGATTATGCAAGAGCCGAGCGCATCAACAACATCGCAGCCTGCAGTTACGGCAACCAGACCTGCCAAAGAGCCATTCAGCGACATGGAAACATCCGGCTTGCCGTTTTTAATCCAAGTGAAAATCATTGTGACGCAAGTGGCAACTGCGGGAGCGCAGGTGGTGGTTACAAAAATCGAAGCAAGCGAATCTATACTTTTTGCGGCTGCACCGTTGAAGCCATACCAGCCAAACCAAAGCACAAACACACCGAGCGCACCGAGCGTGAGGCTGTGCCCGGGGATTGCGCGGGCTTCTTTTTTGCCCGTTTTCTTATTTTTAACATATTTGCCTATTCTCGGGCCAACCATCATTGCACCGATGAAAGCCGTGATACCGCCTACCATATGAATTGCGCATGAGCCTGCAAAATCATGGAAGCCGAGCTTTGCAAGCCAGCCCTGTGAATTCCAAATCCATCCCGCCTCTATCGGATAAATAACCGCGCTGATAACGGCGCTGTAAATGCAATATGAAATAAATTTCGTTCTTTCTGCCATGGCGCCGGAAACGATTGTGGCGGCAGTGGCGCAGAAAACAAGGTTAAATACGAAGTTTGACCAATCAAAATTTTGATAATCCGTGAATATGCCGAGATTCGGCACGCCGATAATGCCGGCAACATAATCCTGCCCGAGCATTAGCGAAAAGCCGAGTAAGAGGAACATGGGTGTTCCTATGCAAAAATCCATAAGATTTTTCATTATAATATTGCCCGCGTTTTTTGCGCGCGTGAAGCCTGTTTCAACCATGGCAAAGCCGCATTGCATAAAGAAAACGAGCGCCGCGCCGATTAAAAACCAAACGCCGAAAACCTCGTTAGAAACGGTTTCTAAAATGTTCATAATAATTTCTCCTATAATTTGTTACGGACAGAGCATTGCGCTTTGGCAAAAGCCAAAACGCAGCCTCCTGTTTCCCATAAGGGATATATCAAAGCCGCCGCATAAAGCCGCAAGCGGCAAGCTCGATATTCACAACATGAATAGCGTGTAAAAAGAAAAGGAGTGCATTGCAACACGCAATGCACTCCGTTGTGCTTAAAATTCGACCGAAGCAATTTAATAATAAACCGCCTCGGCCATTAAAGGCATTACTGCCAAAGAGAGGGCTTATTTTTTAAGATATCTTTCAACTTCCCAAGTGGAAACCTGAGTGCGATATTCATCCCATTCATTCTTTTTGCCTTCAATATAAGCATTGAAAACATGATCGCCGAGAGTTTCTTTGATAAACGGATCCGCCTCTGCCTCGTGAACAGCGGAAATAAGATCGCCGGGAAGGCAATCAATACCTTCGGTTACAAGCTGATCGGAATCAAGGCCGAAAACATTGTAATCAACCGGTGCGGGCGGGGTCATGCCTTTTTTAATGCCGTCAAGACCTGCCGCAAGGCAAAGTGCCATTTCAAGATAGGGGTTGCAGGTGGGATCGGGGCAACGAAGCTCAACGCGGGTGCCCTTACCTCTTGCCGCAGGAATACGAACAAGGCATGAGCGGTTTGAAGCAGACCATGTGAGATAGCAGGGAGCTTCATAGCCGGGAACAAGTCTTTTATATGAGTTTACAAGCGGATTTGAGAACACGGCAATACCTTTAACATGATACATAATACCTGCAATAAACTGATAAGCGATTTTGGAGAGGCCAAGCTCATCGGAAGGATCATCAAAAGCATTGGAACCGTCGTCGAGTTTGAAAAGGCTCATATTGGTGTGCATACCGGAGCCGTTAATACCGTGAACCGGCTTCGGCATAAAGGTTGCATGCAGGCCGTGCTTTGTGGCATATGTTTTAACAACATGCTTAAAGGTCATAACTCTGTCGGCCGTGGTCATAACATCGTCAAATCTGAAATCGATTTCATGCTGAGATTCGGCAACCTCGTGGTGAGAAGCTTCAATCTCGTAGCCCATATCCTCAAGAGCAAGGCAAATATCGCGGCGGCAGTTTTCGCCGGCGTCATTCGGATTTAAATCAAAGTAGCCGCCCTCATCGGTGAATTCCGTTGTGGGGTTACCGTCCTCATCCTTTTTAAAGAGGAAGAATTCAAGCTCGGGTCCGACATTGAAGCCGAAGCCCATTTCGGCAGCCTCATCGATAACCTTTTTAAGAACATTTTTAGGATCGCCGAGGAACGGAGTTTTGTTATCCGCCATATAAACGGAGCAGATAAGCCTTGCGGTGGTTTTGCCGCCGAAGGTTCTCCACGGGAAAATTGACCACGAATCAAGGTCCGGATGAAGATACATATCGGATTCATCGATACGAACAAAACCGTCTATCGAAGAACCGTCAAACATACACTCATCATCAAGCGCTTTTTCAAGCTGTGAAACGGTTAAAGCCACATTTTTCATAAGGCCGAAAACATCGGTGAACTGAAGCCTTACAAATTCAACATTTTTCTCTCTTGCATCATTGAGTATGTACTCTTTGGTAAACTTACTCATAACAGCTACTCCTTTAATTAACAAAAAATCTTTATCGCCGAGCGATAATTCATCTGCCGCCCGGCGGCAAACGGTTAAAATAAAAAAGGGCGTTCCGAATCGTTCGGAACGCCTTTGTTCTTATTACATTACCAGTATATTCCCCGAAAAGCCCAAAGTCAACACATTTTTTTCAATTTTGTGCGGGGTGCTTTTTTTCGGAGCAAATGCGCTGCCTCTTTTGTGTGATTTTGCACAAAAAGACAAAGTTGTAACAATCATTTGCCGAAAATCGGCAAACTTATAATCAGGCACGCGCTAAGTGCAAAACATAAAAATTGCTTTGGCTTGGGAATGCCGGGTCGCACTGCGCCGCTTAATTCAAATCCAAAAATTCCTCCGGAATAATTTCTTTGGCATAATCGGTGAAGTATTCGGGAGTGGCACCGTCCTGCGCGTGGGAGGAGCCGAGTGACTCCGTGTAATCGGCAAGCTTATAAACGGCAAATTCATATTTTTGGCCGCTTGTTTTTTTATACCAGCTCACAACGGGCGCAAGCTTTGCCGAGGTGATTGTGATTTCATCGCTTTTCTTTTCAATTTCAATTTCCGCCATGCCGCCGCAAAGCTGCTTTAAGCTGGTTTGGTGAGAGATGAAATTGCCGATTGAATAATAAACAAGCATTTTTTTGCCGGTTTGCTCATTTGTTACCCATTCAACGGGCTGAAGCACATGGGGATGCGTGCCGATAACAATATCAACACCCAGCTCGGAGAAAAGATTAACATATTCCTTTTGATATTCCGAAACGGCAGTGCTGTTTTCCGTGCCCCAATGCGGGAGCACAATAACAACATCGGCATTTTGCTTTGCCGCGTTAACATCCGATGTGATTTTATCCTTATCCATCATATTAACGCACCATTGCTTGTTTTCCGGCAGCGAAATACCGTTTGTGCCGTAGGTGTAATTCAAAATCGCAAATTTAATTCCGTTTTTCTCGTAATAAACTATGGAATTATAATCCTCTTCCGTATCATTTGTGCCAACATGCACAACTTCGGGGTGCTGGTCGAAATATTTACATTCCTGCTCAATGCCCGAAAAGCCCTTATCAAGCGAATGATTCGTGGCGCAGGTGAAAATATCAAAGCCTGCATCGATTGCGGCATCGCCAACCTCCCACGGAGTGTTAAACATGGGATAGCCTGTGTAATCAAACGCACTGCCGCCGAGCATTGTTTCCTGGTTTATAACCGCCACATCAGCGCTGCTTATATAGCTTTTAATATGCTCATAAAACGCGGTGTAATCACGGGATCCATCATCCTTTTCGCCTGCGGCGATGAGGGTGTTGTGAATCAAATTATCGCCCACAGCCACCAAAGAAACCTTTGAAACGGCATTCGTGGTTTGCTGAGTTGTGCTTGCCTCGCTTGTTTGCGCGGTAGGCGATTCGCCGTCTAAATTCCTTGTGATATGGCCGCTCACAGCAAAGGCACACACCACTATTACGGCTATGATAACGGGAATTATAACTCCCAATTTTTTTGCTTTTGAATTTTTATCGCTCATAAAAACCTCATATCCGCGCCGAACAAACCTCGGCGCCGCATTTTTACCAACTTTGCAAATTTATTTTACCACAGAAGCAAAAATATATCAATAGCTCTGCCTCGGCACATTCGGCGGCAAAACACAAAAAGCATCGGAAGCGGATAAACCGACCGATGCTTTTAATAATATGTATATATATCCTTAAATTATAAATCGATTTTGCCGGATTCGGTGCCGTTTACAACATAATATGCGGCATAATCCTCTGCCTTAACATAAATTTTAAGAGATTTGATTTCAGAAGCCTTTTTGCCGCAGGCAGCGCGAACCTTTTTTTCAACATCGGCAGCATTGAACTGCAAACCGCCGAATTCAAAATAAACTTCATTTTTTGCCTTAACTGCTTTTTTTGCCGCTGATTTAACTTCCTTTTCGGCAGCCTTTACTGCGGATTTAACTTCTTTTTCTGCCTTTTCGGTGCTTGCCTTAACAGCCTTTTCCGCTTTTTCGGCCTTAGCTTTTGTTTCCTTAACTGCGTTTTCTGCCTTTGCTTTTGTTTCCTGAGCAGCCTTAACAGCTTTCTCTTTAGTTTCCTGTGCCGATTTAGCAGCCTTTTCCTTTGTTTGCTGAGCGGACTTTGCAGCTTTTTCCGAAACTTCTTTTGCAGCCTTTACTGCCTTTTCGGTGGTTTCCTTTGCAGCCTTAACAGCTTTTTCCGTGGTTTCTTTTGCTGCTTTTGCAGCCGTGTTTTTCTTAACAGCCATAGTGATTTCCTTTCGCATAATAATATATTTATTCATTATTTACCGTTTTGGTAAAGCACTTCGCTTTACATTTATTATATTAGTATGCAAAATTCACAAAGTCAATAAAACCGCTTAATAATCTACAAGCAGTTGCTCAAACGGAGCGGCAAGCAGCGGCGATTTGTGCAATTTAACCAATAAATTATGCTTAAAACTGTGCAAGCAGCATGGCAACGCCGTCATTTTCGTTAGTTTCGGTAACCGTTTTTGCCAGATTTTTAACCTTTTCGGAGGCATTGCCCATTGCCACCGGCAGACCTGCGGCGGCAAGCAGAGGCAAATCGTTATCGTTATCGCCGAACGCGGCGGCGTTTTCCCTGCCGATTTTGAAATAAGAGCATAAGAATTCAAGAGCCGTGCCCTTATCCGTGCCGCGGTGCAAAACCTCCAAAAAATTCTTTTCAAGGCGGCAAAAGCCGAGCGTTTCATCCGCAGCGAGCAAATCGGCAAGCGAATCGCGCTCCGACTCATTCGGCAGATTTATAAAAATCTCGTCTGCACATTTATTTTCCGCCTCAAAAAGCGCGCGTATATCCGGCACAACGCGGCGCGAGCCGAAAATATAATCCCCAACGGGTGTGCCGGTGAATTTTTGCCTGTATTTTTCCATAAGAGCAGGTTCGATATAGCCCACATCATCGGCAAAAGCCTCAAACAAATATCCGTGCGAATTGAGCAAATTCATGATTTGAAGTGATTTTTGGTTTGAAAGCGGCGCGCCGTAAATCCGCCTGCCGCTTGCGATTTCCGTTACGCACGCGCCGTTTGAGGTGACGGCATAATGCACGCCGGGAAGCACCTTAACGCATTGCGGCAAGCCTGAGAGCGGTCTGCC
>OLZD01000335.1_pt1 | contig 17139 bp, 17 predicted proteins | sample 1673451 | NCBI WGS metagenome assembly OLZD01 (sample SAMEA103958112, study PRJEB25191) | human gut metagenome | biome: human-associated habitat [ENVO:00009003]; feature: intestine environment [ENVO:2100002]; material: feces | place: Germany | collected 2013/2015 | reverse complement strand
AGATATGTATTCTTCCCTACAGAATTCACAGATCTATACAACCAGGCAGACGGCAACTATTCTTATGTTATAGACAAAAATAACTTTTTGTGGATTATATGGAGCCGAAGTGGAGAAGTATGGAGGGGAAGAATCAATAAGTTGGGATTCGATTCCAAGGAATAAAGTCAAAGAGAGTCATATAAAATAGATTGCGACATGCCATATAGAGAGCAAATAGACAAAAGCCGTATACCTGCCCATGTAGCCATTATAATGGATGGAAATGGAAGATGGGCTAAACAACGTGGACAGGCACGTAGCTTCGGACATCAAGCCGGTGCAGAAACTGTACACATCATAGCAGAAGAAGCGGCTAGACTGGGAGTCAAATACTTGACACTATATACTTTCTCTACCGAAAACTGGAATCGCCCGGTAGATGAAGTCGCTGCTCTGATGAGTCTTCTGATGGACTCCATTGAAGAAGAAACTTTCATGAAAAACAACATCAGTTTTCGCATTATCGGTGATACGGCAAAGTTACCGGTAGAAGTTCTGGAACGATTGAACCAATGCATTGAACGCACCTCAATCAATACCGGTATGTGTCTGACACTTGCTTTAAGCTACTCTTCCAAATGGGAAATAACAGAAGCGGTAAGACAAATAACGATCAAGATTCAAAACAACAAACTAGCCATTGACGACATCGATGACAATTTGATAAGTGCGCATTTAAGTACAAACTATATGCCCGATCCAGATTTGCTTATACGTACCGGAGGAGAAATCCGCCTTAGCAACTATCTGCTTTGGCAATGTGCTTATTCCGAACTATATTTTTGTGAAACGTTCTGGCCGGACTTCCGCGAAGAAGAATTTTGCAAAGCCATTTATGATTATCAGAAAAGAGAACGCCGTTTCGGCAAAACCAGTGAACAAATATAAAGTTAGATAAAATGCTATATCGTATTTCACTTATACTATTAACGCTTACATGCCTATTTTGCTTTTCAACAGGCAGTTACGCCCAAGAAGCAAACGTAGAAGAAAACGACAATCCAGTCATACTTTATTCCGGAACGCCCAAGAAGTATGAAATCGGCGGAATCAAAGTAGAAGGCGTAAAAAACTATGAAGATTATGTATTGATCGGACTTTCAGGACTATCGGTAGGACAGACCATTGTTGTTCCGGGAGATGACATTACCACAGCTGTAAAACGTTATTGGCGACACGGACTGTTCTCTGATGTACAAATCATAGCTGAAAAAATTGTTGGAGACAAGATCTATTTAAAAATCATCCTGACCCAACGTCCACGTATTGCCGACATTCGTTACCACGGCGTAAAGAAAAGCGAGCGTGAAGATTTGGAAGCCAAACTAGGTTTGGTAAAAGGAAGCCAGATTACTCCCAACTTGATAGACCGTGCTAAAATATTAATCAAGAAACATTTCGATGAAAAAGGTTTTAAAAACGCCGAAGTGACTATTGTAGAGCGTGATTTGGCTGACAATAAAGACCAAGTGGATGTTGATGTAATGATTGACAAGAAAGAAAAGGTGAAAGTCCACAAGATCACCATTGACGGCAACACTGTGTTGAGTGACAAGAAGTTAAAGCGTGTCATGAAGAAGACGAATGAGAAAAACAAACTTGTCAACCTCTTCCGTACCAAAAAGTTCATTGAAGAGAAATACGAAGAAGACAAACAGCATATCATCGACAAATACAACGAATTAGGTTACCGCGACGCACAAATTGTTGTGGACAGCATTTCTCCATACGATGACCGTACCGTCGATGTGTATATGAAAATAGAAGAAGGTGACAAATACTATCTGCGCAACGTGACCTGGGTAGGTAACACCATTTATGCTTCGGACTGGCTGAACGAGCAACTCCGTATGAAAAAAGGAGATGTTTATAACCAGAAATTAATGACCGAGCGTCTGACCGGTGATGAAGATGCTATCGGTAACTACTACTATAATAAAGGATACGTTTTCTATAACCTTGACCCCGTAGAAGTAAACATAGACGGCGACTCCATTGATTTGGAAATGCGTATTCAGGAAGGTCCTCAGGCCTCTATCAGCAAAGTGCGCATCAACGGTAACGACCGTTTGTATGAAAACGTAGTACGCCGTGAACTCCGTACCCGTCCGGGCGAACTCTTCAGCCGTGAAGACCTGATGCGTTCCATGCGTGAAATCCAGCAGATGGGACACTTCGACCCCGAACAAATCCAGCCCGACATCCAGCCGAGACCGGAAGACGGCACGGTAGACATCGGTTATGACCTTGTATCCAAAGCCAACGACCAGGTAGAGTTCTCCGCCGGTTGGGGACAAACGGGTATTATCGGTAAGTTAAGTCTGAAGTTCACCAATTTCTCTCTGTCCAACCTGCTGCATCCGGGTGAGAACTACCGCGGTATCCTCCCGCAAGGTGACGGTCAGACATTGACCATCAGCGGACAGACCAATGCCAAATACTATCAGTCATACAGCGTTTCATTCTACGACCCGTGGTTTGGCGGTAAACGCCCGAATGCGTTCTCCGTATCGGCTTTCTATTCCCGCCAGACCGACATCAGTAGCCGTTATTACAATTCGGCCTACATGAACAGCTATTACAACAGCTATTATAGTGGTATGTATGGCTACGGTATGTACAACTACGGCAATTACAACAACTACGAGAATTATTACGACCCGGACAAATCTATCCAGATGTATGGTCTTGCTGTGATGTTCGGTAAGCGCTTGAAGTGGCCGGATGACTATTTCCAATTCACAGCCGAGTTGTCTTACCAACGTTATGTTCTGAGTGACTGGCAGTACTTCCCGGTTACCAACGGTAAGTGTAATAACCTCAGCCTCAACCTGACCTTGTCCCGTAGCTCTATCGACAACCCGATTTATCCGCGCCAAGGTTCCGAGTTCTCGTTGTCTGCACAAATCACACCGCCTTTCTCTCTGTTCGACGGTACCGATTACAGCAAGTACAGCACCAGCAGCCAGGAAGACATGAACAAGATGCACAAGTGGATTGAATACCACAAGTGGAAATTCAAATCCAAAGTCTACATCCCGTTGATGGACCCGATTACCGTCAAACGTACTCCGGTGCTGATGGGACGTGTAGAATTCGGTTTGCTGGGACACTACAACAAATACAAAAAGTCTCCGTTCGAAACGTTTGACGTGGGTGGTGACGGTATGACCGGCTACTCCAGCTATGCTACAGAAAGTATCGCCCTCCGTGGTTATGAGAACAGCTCATTGACTCCATACGGCTCTGAAGGTTATGCCTATACACGTCTCGGACTGGAATTAAGATATCCTTTGATGCTCGAAACAAGTACCAGTATTTATGCGTTAACGTTTGTGGAAGCCGGTAATGCATGGCATGATGTCAATAAGTTCAACCCATTCGAATTGAAGCGTTCAGCCGGTGTCGGTGTCCGCATCTTCCTCCCGATGATTGGTATGATGGGGATTGACTGGGCTTACGGTTTCGACAAAATAATGGGTTCCTCGCAATATGGCGGTAGCCAGTTCCACTTCATCCTGGGACAAGAATTCTAAGCAATGGACGATAGACAATTATCCATCGTCAATTAAATAAATATCGTTATGAAGAAGAGTTTATTGATCCTTTTTACGCTGTTTGCAGTAAGTATAACAGCCGGTGCACAGAAGTTCGCCTTGATTGACATGGAATATATCCTGAAAAATATTCCTGCTTACGAACGTGCCAATGAACAACTGGAACAAGCCTCCAGACAATGGCAGAGTGAAGTCGAAAAGATTTCCGAAGAAGCCAAGACTCTGTACAAGAACTATCAGTCTCAGATTGCTTCCCTTTCTGAAACACAAAGAGGCAAAAAGGAAGAAGAGATTGTCGCTAAAGAGAAATCGGCAGCCGAGCTACGCCGCAAATACTTCGGTCCGGAAGGCGAACTGTATAAAAAACGTGAAAGTCTGATGCAACCCATTCAAGATGAAATATACAATGCTGTAAAGGAAATTGCTACACAGAACGGATATGCGGTAGTTGTAGACCGTGCTTCCGCATCAAGTATCATTTTTGCCTCGCCAAGTATTGACGTCAGCAATGAAGTACTTGCAAAACTGGGATATTCAAATTAATTTCATACATTTGTTTCAGAATATAGACTGCATTCAAGATTAAAAATAAGCTTGCTTATTTTGTATTGCGTTCAGTTTGCGCTATATTTGCCCCCGACGAATAATCATTCAAATAAATAATAAACATTATGCTTAAAAAAATCGCACTACTCGTAGTTATGTTCGCCCTCCCGCTGGGAGCTATGGCGCAAGCTAAATTCGCTCACATGAATTCTCAAGATGTAATCGCTGTTATGCCTGAATTTACCAAAGCCCAAGCTGACTTGGACGCCATGTCTAAAAAATACCAGGATGAAATGCAGCGTACCAACGAAGAATTCCAAAAGAAGTACCAAGAATTCCTGGCACAAGCCGACTCTCTGCCGAAAAACATTGCAGAAAGACGTCAGAAAGAGCTGCAGGATATGGCTCAACGTCAGGAACAGTTCCAACAAGAAGCTTATCAAAGTATGCAGAAAGCACAGCAAGATGCTATGGCTCCCATCTATAAGAAACTGGACGAAGCCATCCAAGCTGTCGGCAAAACTGAAGGTGTTGTCTACATTTTCGACTTAGCCCGTACCCCGATACCATTCGTAGGAGCACAGAGCGTTGATGTAACTGCCAAAGTCAAAACGCAATTGGGCATTAAATAATAGAATTATTTATGATAAAGCAAGCGCGGATAGTTTTATCCGCGCTTATTTTTTATACATTACTGAGAAATTTGAATTATCTTTGCATGGTACATAGCCTTTAGAACGCATGAAACAGACATTACCTTCTGCAGCCGGTCCCATCGGAATATTCGATTCCGGATATGGCGGACTGACCATCCTAAGCAAGATACGGGAAGTCCTTCCCCAATATGACTACATTTACCTGGGCGACAACGCACGTGCGCCTTACGGGACCCGCTCATTCGAGATTGTCTATGAGTTCACCTTGCAGGCAGTCACCAAACTGTTCGAGATGGGATGCCATCTCGTCATCCTGGCATGCAATACAGCTTCGGCAAAAGCCCTGCGCAACATACAAATGAATGATTTGCCCCGCCTCGACCCAATGCGTCGTGTGTTGGGAGTAATCCGCCCAACCGTAGAATGCATAGGGAACATAACCCAAAGCCGCCATGTGGGAGTGCTTGCCACGGCAGGAACCATCAAGTCTGAATCCTATCCGCTGGAAGTGCATAAACTCTTCCCCGACATCAAAGTGAGCGGTGAAGCCTGCCCTCTATGGGTATCCCTCGTAGAAAACAACGAGGCACAAGGTGAGGGTACCGACTACTTCATACGCAAGAACATCGGCAACCTGCTGGCCAAAGACACACAGATAGATACCGTCATTCTAGGCTGCACGCACTTCCCGCTGCTGCTGCCCAAGATACAGCAATACATGCCCGACGGCATCACGACCGTCACCCAAGGGGAACTGGTGGCAGACAGCCTGAAAGACTATCTTCACCGCCATCCGGAAATGGACAAAAAATGTACCAAAGGTGGAAGATGCGTCTACCGCACCACGGAATCGGAGGAGAAATTCACAGAATCGGCTTCTACTTTCCTGAATGAATCGATAAGAGTTGAGAGGATTGAACTATAAATTCGTCAGCATTAAACATTAAAACAAAAACATTTGTTATATTTGTAAGACAGAAACCTCTAAATTCATACCATCATGAAAGAAGAAGACAAAAGCAAACTCGTTGAGGTGTTCACCGGTTCACCGTGGGAAGCAGAACTCGTAAAGAGCCTGCTGGGAAATAGTGATATTGAAGCTGTAACAAAAGACGGAATGGTAGTAAACGTTGTACTGCCTGCCACTGCGGTAGATGTTTCCGTTCTCGTCAATGAGAAGGACTACGAAGCCGCCATGGAAGTAGTCCGTGAATACGAAAAGAGAGAAAATGGAGATTGATTTCAATAGAATTGCTGTCAAGGTAGGCAGCAATGTTTTGACACGTCGTGACGGCACTCTCGACGTCACCCGCATGTCCGCTTTGGTGGACCAGATAGCCGAGCTGCACAAGGCCGGCATAGAAATAATACTTGTTTCTTCCGGAGCCGTTGCTTCGGGACGTAGTGAAGTGCGCCCCACCAAGAAGTTGGACAGCGTAGACCAGCGCCAGCTCTTTTCCGCTGTAGGGCAGGCCAAACTCATCAACCGCTACTACGAGCTGTTCCGGGAGCATGGCATCCCCGTGGGACAAGTGCTCACAATGAAAGAGAACTTTTCCACCCGCCGCCATTACCTCAACCAGAAAAACTGTATGACCGTAATGCTGGAGAACGGCGTCATTCCTATTGTCAATGAGAACGACACCATCTCCGTGAGCGAACTGATGTTCACCGACAACGATGAGCTGTCCGGCCTGATAGCCTCCATGATGGATGCCCAGGCACTAATCATTCTCAGCAATATAGACGGTATCTACAACGGTTCACCCGCCGACCCGAATTCTCAGGTCATCCGTGAAATAGAACAAGGCAAAGACCTCTCCTCCTACATACAAACTTCCAAATCCAGCTTCGGACGCGGCGGTATGCTGACAAAAACCAACATTGCCCGCAAAGTGGCGGATGAGGGCATCACAGTAATCATAGCCAACGGGAAGCGGGACAACATCCTCGTGAAAATAATGAATAATGAAGAATTAAACTATACCCGTTTCATTCCGTCTCCGGAACCGGTATCGAGCATCAAGAAATGGATTGCGCACAGCGAAGGGTTTGCCAAAGGCGAACTGCACATCAATCATTGTGCCACCAAACTGCTCTTCTCGGACAAAGCAGTAAGCATCCTACCGGTAGGCATCACTGACGTTATAGGCGAGTTCGAGAAGGACGACATCGTACGGATTATCGACTTCGGCGGTAAACCCATCGGTGTGGGAAAAGCCAACTGTGACTCCAGCCAGGCACGGGAAACAATGGGAAAACATGGAAAGAAACCCGTAGTGCACTACGACTACCTATATATAGAATAGGCCACAGACGGATACTATCCACGATATTCATACTTGCATATTTATCACTCTATACTCAGTAAGAAAATGAACTTAAACAAAACTTTTGTCGCCGTACAAGATGCCAGCCGTAACATGTTAGCGTTGAGCGACAAAGAAATCAACCAAATATTACTGGCTGTTGCAGACGCTACCATAAACAAAACAGACTTCATTCTGAGTGAAAACCAGAAGGATTTGGAGCGTATGCCTTCTACCGACCCTAAATACGACCGCCTGAAACTGACAAAAAGCCGTTTGCAGGACATCGCTGCGGACATCCGCAACGTAGCCGCCCTCCCTTCTCCTTTGGGAAAAGTCCTTAAAGAGAACGTATTACCCAACGGATTGAAGATAAAAAGAGTCAGTGTACCTTTCGGTGTCATAGGCATTATCTACGAAGCCCGTCCCAACGTCAGTTTCGATGTATTCTCACTCTGCCTTAAAAGCGGCAATGCCTGTATTCTGAAAGGCGGAAGCGATGCAGACTATTCCAACCGTGCCATAATCAGCGTGATACACGAGGTACTGGAGCATTTCAACGTAGATACACATATCGTGGAACTGCTTCCTGCCGACAGAGAGGCGACTGCCGAACTACTGCATGCCAACGATTATGTAGATTTGATAATTCCGCGCGGCAGCAGCAGCCTGATAAACTTCGTACGCCAGAATGCCACAGTACCGGTTATAGAGACAGGTGCCGGCGTATGCCATACGTTCTTCGACCGCTATGGCGATATAAGCATAGGTCCATCTATCATTGCCAATGCAAAGACACGCCGGGTCAGTGTATGCAACGCTTTGGATTGCCTGATTATCGAAGCCGACAGCCTGGCTAATTTGCCCGACCTATGCCTGCCGCTGCAATCAAGCAATGTAGAGATATTTGCCGATGAACCCGCCTACCACAGTCTGCGTGACAAATATCCCGTCGAGCTGTTGAGACTTGCCACTGAAGACTGCTACGGCAGAGAGTTCCTGGACTACAAGATGGCCATTAAAACCGTGAATTCTTTCCAGGAAGCATTGGCACATATCCGGAAGTACGGTTCCAAACATAGCGAATGCATCATTACGGACGACAAGACACGTGCCGAATGGTTCTGCCGGGAAGTGGACGCCGCTTGCGTATACGTCAATGCACCGACCTCTTTCACCGACGGCGCACAATTCGGACTCGGTGCCGAGATTGGCATCAGCACCCAGAAGCTACACGCCCGCGGTCCGATGGCTCTGGAAGAAATCACCACATACAAATGGATTGTCGAAGGTTCCGGACAGACCAGACCTTGACAGCCGAATAACAAAGATATAGATACACTAAAAAGACTGTAAATATGAAGAACTTTACTTGCGTGCAGGACATCGGTAACCTGAAGTCTGCACTGGACGAAGCATTCGAGATTAAAAAAGACCGTTTCAAATATGTGGAACTGGGACGTAACAAAACGCTGATGATGATTTTCTTCAACTCCAGCCTGCGTACCCGCCTCAGTACACAGAAGGCTGCATTGAATCTGGGCATGAACGTAATTGTACTGGACATCAACCAGGGAGCCTGGAAACTGGAGACAGAGCGTGGTGTCATCATGGACGGTGACAAACCGGAACACTTACTGGAAGCCATTCCCGTGATGGGCTGCTATTGCGACGTCATCGGCGTACGTTCTTTTGCACGTTTCGAAAATAAGGAAGACGATTACAACGAAGTGATACTGGAGCAGTTCATCAAGCATTCCGGCCGGCCGGTATTCTCCATGGAGGCTGCCACACGCCATCCGCTGCAGAGTTTTGCCGACTTGATAACCATTGAGGAATATAAGAAGACGGCACGCCCCAAAGTAGTGATGACATGGGCTCCACATCCGCGTCCATTGCCCCAGGCTGTCCCCAACTCCTTTGCCGAATGGATGAATGCAACTGATTATGACTTTGTGATTACACATCCCGAAGGTTATGAACTCGACCCCAAGTTCGTAGGAAATGCCCGCGTAGAATATGACCAGATGAAAGCTTTTGAAGGAGCCGATTTTGTCTATGCCAAGAACTGGGCGGCCTATACAGGCGACAACTACGGACAAATATTGAGCAAAGACCGCACCTGGACAGTAGGCGAGCGCCAGATGGCCGTTACCAACAATGCCTACTTCATGCACTGCCTGCCGGTTCGACGTAACATGATTGTGACGGATGATGTGATAGAAAGCCCGCAGTCCATCGTAATCCCCGAAGCGGCCAACCGGGAGATTTCAGCAACAGTGGTGCTGAAGAGACTGCTTGAAAGCCTCTAACCAGAGGACAAGACTACTTTATTCTTTTTAGGCGCGGATTACGCGGAAAACGCGGATTCTTTTCTTAAATTTTTCCGTGAAATCCGCGTAATCCTCGCCTAAAAAGAAATTATAGCAAATGCATTTCAGCTACACCGCTATTACTTTTCCACTTCTTTGTCCGCTTCTTCCCAACCGATGAAACCTTTGTCAAGGTCATAGATTATATATCCTTTTTTGCTCAGTATGGCAGCGGCCTTTTTACTACGCTTACCACTACGACAATATACTGCAACCGGTTTGTCCTTCTGCAGAGTGGAGTCGGCCATCGTTTCAAACGACTCATCCAATACATTGATATTGATACTGTGGGGCACGTGTCCTTCCGAGTATTCGGCAACAGTACGCACATCCAGAAGCTGCACCTCCGGATTGGCTATCAATGTGGAAAAGTCATCTACCGAAACAGACTTGAACTGTCCCTCCTTCTGCTGGCAGGAAAAGAGGGTGGTAAAAACGAGGCAAAAACCCGCGAACAATGTCTTCATCGAATATTTCATTTTAGTCAGGGTTATAAACAAAATCGTAAGTCTTGATGTCACCGGAATAAGTGTGCACACTGAAATGAACCATAACCTTCTGTATACCCTCTGCCGCATACTGCCGCAAAGGTACGGAAGCGTAGGCACGCCTGGTATAAGACACCACCTCCTCCTTTGCGTCATGATACAGCGTCAGATATACTTCACTACACCCGGTAGCAGTATCCACAATCACTTCATCCTCAATAAAATGGAACTTATGTTCACCATTCTCCTTGACTATCAGTGTCATATTGAGATAGTCGAGTCCCATCCAGATACCCAGTACATCAGTAGGGTCTGTCTTGACGCCCTCCTCGAACTTGTCGACCGTTTGGGGAACGACAGAAAGAACACCGCTCAAGGCATACAGCACCGCACCGGCAGTTCCATCGGCAGTTACCTCCGAAGCATAATTACTGATGACACGTACCGAGGCGTTTGCCTCTATGTTCGTCTTTGTCTTGTCCTCCACTACCGGCAAGGTTTCCCCTTCATCCGTCACAACAGACCGCAGATAGCCGTCAGCCCCCGAAAAGGCAGTCAAGAATTCCAACTTCACGGAAGGATAATGATAATCATCATCGCCACAACCAGCCAACAGACAGGCCAACAAAGGCAAAAGCCACCAATCACAGTACTTCTTCATGTATTCATTCTTTTATAGCCGCCAGATAATTCTTCAACGGGTTGGCATACATCAGCAGCATTTTTCCGCGCAGAAAGTCCACGTCCTTATTAGGAATGGAGATACGCTCCAACTGTTGTTCTATATAGGCCGTGAAGCGCTGCTTATCCTCGGCAGTGTAATGGTCGGAAAAATCCTCCTTCCCCTCGAGAAGGTCGTGTGCCACATAATTATTGGGATACATCCGGTAGCTGGCATGAATGCGTTTGTCTATCAGTGCAGACATGCGTGCAAAGAGTTCGGGCTTCGGAAGTGAACGGTCCATCTTCGCCAATTCATCATTCATGCAGGCACCCGTCTGGAAATGTACCCGCCCTTTATAGCCGAACAGTCCGGTCTGCATATTCAGCAAGTCGTCAGCCGTCGTTTTCTTATAGCCTTCAATGTCCCGTTTCAGTTGGAACTCCTGCGCTTTCAGGAAGTCGCAAGGGTCGTATTCATAGGAAATGGCAAGCGGAGCTATATTCATTTCCATCAAGCGGTCAATGACGTCGCCTTCACCGCCTATTGCCAGCATCTTCAGCACACTGTCCTGCGTGCGGTCGTTGGAATCCTTGGCACGCCCTTCACGTTGTGCAATCCAGATAGACTGTTTCTTCTCACTGATGGTATAATGCATATAGCGGGACATGCGTGCGGAAGCCTCCAGCATCTGGCGCATGGTCAACGCACGCAGCACAATGAAGGACTTGTTGACACGCACGAATTTCTTAATCCACGGATAGACAAGCAGGTTGTCGCCAATGGCTATCTCTACCGTATCCATACCCTGGTCTACCAAAAGAATGGACAAGAAACCGGAATCGAGAATAATGTCGCGATGGTTGGAGATATAGGTATACGCCGCCGACTTGTCCGGCAACGCTGTATGGTCCAGAGTCAATCCATCCGTAGCCTCCTTCGCCAGCCTCCACAGAAGTCCATAGCAGAAAGTCTTCTGAAACTCCAGCTTGGTTTTACACGCGCGCATTTTCTGCGACCAGACTTCAAAAGGTACACCAGGCATCACAGTATCCACTGCCTGCCGGAACGCCGCATCGGCAATCAGTTCCTCATAGACTTGAGGAAGTTCCTCATCATGATAAGGACGGATTTCATCAAATTCCACGTTCGCATTCATAATGAATAATGATTAATCCTTAAACTTGTTTTCTATAATATCTGTCATTACATCCTTCATCTCCATTCCGGCAGCACGAACCTGCTGGGGAATAAAGCTGGTGGCAGTCATTCCGGGGGTGGTATTCACCTCCAGCAGATTGATTTTTTCCCCTTCGGTAATGATATAGTCCACGCGGATAATGCCATAGGCCCCGAGTATATCATAAATGGCAGAAGTCAGCGTCTGCACCCGGCGGGTCAAATCGTCCGAAATGCGGGCAGGAGTAATCTCGTCAGACTCGCCATTATACTTAGCTTCATAATCGAAGTACTCGTTGTGGCTCACCACCTCCGTAATGGGGAACACTACGGACTTGTCTTTTGTTTTGTAACAGCCGCAGGTAATCTCGGTCCCGTCCATAAAGGCCTCCACCACTACTTCCTGCGCTTCCGCAAATGCCTTGGTTATGGCAGGCTGTATCTGCTCTTTCGCCGTCACCTTGGTCACGCCGAAGCTGGAACCTCCCAAGCTGGGCTTAATGAAACAAGGCAGGCCGATTTTCTCCATCACATCTTCATCCGTCACCGACTGTCCGCCACGCAGCAACAACGATTCGGCAATGCGCACACCGAAACCTTTCAGATACTGGTTGCAGGCAAACTTATCGTACGTGAGCGACGCTGCCAGTACTCCGCAACACGAATAAGGGATGTGGAGCATATCAAAATAGCCCTGCAGACGGCCGTCCTCACCCGGAGTTCCGTGGATGGTGATATAGGCAAAGTCGAATGTCACTTTCTCGCCATCCAGCACGAAGCTGAAGTCATTGCGGTCTACCGGAGTCTTAGCGCCGTCGGGCAGCTGTACATGCCAGTCCAGTCCGTGCATTTCTACAATATATAAGGTATACTTCTCCTTGTCGATGAAGGAGTAAATCCCCTGTGCACTACGCAGGGAGACGTGGAATTCGGAGGTATCTCCTCCGGCTACAATAGCAATCGTGCGTTTCATTCTAATTCTCTGTTACTGATATAGCCTCTCCATTTGTCTATCAGCCGGGTCATGTCATCGGGCAATTCCGAAGTGAAGTACATTTCTTCTCCGGTGACGGGATGCACAAACCCCAGCGTCATGGCATGCAATGCCTGCCGCGGACAAGTGTCGAAGCAGTTGTTTACAAATTGTTTGTATTTAGCGAAGTGGGTTCCTTTCAGGATTTCGTGTCCACCGTAACGTTCGTCGTTGAAAAGTATGTGTCCGATGTGCTTCATGTGCACACGGATTTGATGGGTGCGTCCCGTTTCAAGGATACATTCCACCAGTGTGACGTATCCCAAACGTTCGAGCACCCGGTAATGGGTGACGGCATGCTTTCCCTGGTCGTCGGGGAGGACGGTCATCTGCATGCGGTCTCTGGGATTACGACCGATATTGCCGACAACGGTCCCTTCATCCTGCTCTACATTTCCCCAGACCAGCGCCCGGTAACGGCGTTTTGTCGTCTTGTTGAAGAACTGGTTGCCGAGATTCGTCTTGGCATCCGGAGTCTTGGCTATCACCAGCAGGCCGGAGGTGTCCTTGTCGATGCGGTGCACCAGTCCCACATGCGGGTCATTGGCATCATAATCGGGATTATCCTTCATATGCCAGGCTATGGCGTTGACAAGCGTACCGTGATAGTTGCCATGACCGGGGTGCACCACCAGACCGGCAGGTTTGTTCACTACCATCAGATACTTGTCCTCATATACTATATCAAGGGGGATGTCTTCGGGGATGACTTCATTCTCATAGCGTGGACGGTCCATCATCACAGTGATTACATCCATCGGCTTCACCTTATAGCTGCTTTTCACAGCCTTGCCGTTCGCCATCACGAAGCCTGCATCGGCAGCCTTCTGGATGCGATTACGCGAGGAGTTCGTCAAGCGGTCGAACAGATACTTGTCCACCCGCACCATCTCCTGCCCCTTGTCCACCACCACACGGAAGTGTTCATAGAGTTGCGCCTCGTCACCCACCGGCTCTACGTCGTCCAGCTCATCATTATCTATATCATCCGGCAATTCTTCTATCATCACGGCATTTACAATTTGACTATTTACAATTTACGATTGGAGTCAGATGTTTATCAGAACCAGGACTCATCTGCCGCGGAGTCTTCGGACAACACGGGTTCAACGGTACCTCCCACGGCATCCACTCCCAGGGAGTCTGCCTTCAAGGCGCCTCCATCTCCCACCATCAGCGTCAGCACTGCGCCGGTGGGCACTTTCTCGCCGATGGAAAGCTGACGCCCCTTATACTTCACGCCATACACCCAGTCCTTCTCACCCGGAATATACTGTATCTCGGCCAGCTTGAAGCCCGAAGCCAGAATACGCGCTTCCGCCTGCCGCAGCGAACTGTTGTCCGCCACATCGGGCACTATGTGCAGAGGGACTTCAATCGTATTGATTGTAAGATAGATGGTACGTCCTTCCTTTACCTTTTGTCCGGCTGCCGGATTATATTCGAGGATGCAGCCGGCAGGAAGAGTCTTGACATAACTGGAATCCGAAACGATGCAGACCAAGCCGCGGTTACGGAACATTTTCTCGGCTTCCTCCACTCCCATACCCTTCACATCGGGCACTATCACAGCCTCGCCGTGGCGGGTATATATATCCAGTCCTTTCAGCACTCCGAACAGCAATCCCACTACCACAACGGCCATCGCAAGGATGTTCGCCCAGAAGAACCGGTTCTGCCGGAAAGAGAAAAAATCTTTTATTGTCATAATCGATAATGCATTATTTGGGACAAAGATACAATTTTCACCACATAGTACACGGAGTTGGCAATAGTTTTTTCCGGAGAAGCGGGCACAATACATAAGAAAAGCTGCAAAAGACCAGAATCAGTCTTTTGCAGCTCCCTTATTTCTTTAATACGAACGAGAACGACTATTATGCCTTTACTCCGTTGTATTCGTCAGAAACAGTCAGTTTCTTTCTGCCTTTAGCACGACGTGCTGCCAATACTCTGCGGCCGTTTGCTGTAGCCATTCTCTCACGGAAACCGTGTTTGTTCTTTCTCTTTCTGTTCGAGGGTTGAAATGTTCTTTTCATTACTGTATCTTGTTTTATGTTATTATTCTCACGAATTCGGGCTGCAAAAATAGATACTTTTTTCAAATAAACCAAGAGATAACTCATTTTCTCTCAAAAGTTTTTGTGTTTTTTACCGATTTCCATTACTTTTGCACTCGCAAACCAGCACTAACGAAGTAAATACCAATATAATAATATTAAAGACTATAAGTATGATTAATGCCCAAGACATTAAAATCGGAACTTGCATCCGTATGGACGGCAAGCTGTATTTCTGTATCGACTTCCTGCATGTAAAGCCGGGAAAAGGTAATACTTTCATGCGCACCAAGCTGAAAGACGTGGTGAACGGTTACGTTCTGGAACGCCGTTTCAACATCGGTGAGAAACTGGAAGACGTACGTGTAGAACGTCGTCCCCACCAATACCTCTATCATGACGGTGACAACTACCAATTCATGAACCAGGAGACTTTTGACCAAATTCCCATCGCCCACGACCTCATCAACGGTGTTGACTTCCTGCTCGAAGGAATGATAGTAGACGTGGTATCAGACGCTTCTACAGAAACCGTACTCTATGCTGATGTGCCCATCAAGGTTCAGCAGAAGATTACCTATACGGAACCGGGACTGAAAGGCGACACAGCCACCAACACGCTGAAGCCCGCCACAGTAGAATCCGGCGCCACAGTCCGCGTCCCCTTGTTCATCAACGAAGGCGAGACTATCGAAATCGATACGCGCGACGGTTCTTACGTAAGCCGCGTAAAAGCATAAGCCCTTTCGGAAATCAGGCAAATGCCCTTTTCATATCATCCCCGGTGCTCCACTTGGCATCCGGGGATTTTTCTTTCCATTTATTCATCTGCAAAGCTTAAATGATATATCTTTGCGGAGATAACCAAAACATAGAGCCATACCCATGAGATACTCCGTCATCATCCCCGTATACAACCGCCCCGATGAGGTAGACGAACTGCTGCAAAGCCTAACGCAGCAAAGTTTCAAGGATTTTGAAGTGATTGTGGTGGAGGACGGCTCCTCCATCCCCTGCAAGCCGGTCACAGAGAAGTATCAGGAACTATTGGACGTGCATTACTATGACAAGCCCAACTCCGGCCCCGGGCAGACCCGTAACTACGGGGCGGAACGAAGCAAGGGCGAATACCTGATAATACTGGACTCGGACTGCATCCTGCCCGAAGGTTATTTCCTTGCTGTGGAAGAAGAGCTGCAGCACGAAGCCGCCGATGCCTTCGGAGGCCCCGACCGCGCGCACGAATCATTCACAGACATACAGAAAGCCATCAACTACTCCATGACCTCCTTCTTCACCACCGGCGGTATCCGTGGGGGGAAGAAGAAGATGGACAAGTTCTATCCGCGCAGCTTCAACATGGGTGTGCGGCGGGAAGTGTACCAAGCCCTGGGCGGATTCTCGCGGATGCGCTTCGGGGAGGACATCGACTTCAGCATCCGAATCTTCAAGGGAGGATATACATGCCGGCTGTTCCCCGGTGCCTGGGTATACCATAAGCGCCGGACAGACTTTCGGAAGTTCTTCAAGCAGGTACACAATTCCGGGATTGCCCGCATCAATCTGTACAAGAAGTATCCGGAATCACTGAAGCTCGTCCACCTGCTGCCGGCCGCATTTACCCTGGGAGTGGCCATATTCCTGCTGGGAACGCTCTTCTGTCCGTACAGCCTGCTGCCCATCGCTCTTTATGCGCTTCTGGTATGCATCGATTCCACTATCCGGAACCGTAGCCTCAGCATCGGGCTCTACTCCGTTGCCGCCTCCTTCATCCAGCTCATCGGATACGGGACGGGGTTCCTGCGCGCCTGGTGGAACCGCTGCATACTTGGCAAGGACGAGTTCGAGGCGTTCAAAAAGAACTTTTACAAATAAGGAGGATTAGGGGTTAAGGATTAGGGATGATATGGAGAAACTGAATATCAACCAGTGGGCTGCAGAGGACCGCCCGCGGGAAAAGATGATGCAGAAAGGGGCGGAAGCCTTGAGCGATGCCGAACTGCTAGCCATCCTCATCGGCTCCGGCAATACGGAAGAAACCGCCGTGACACTGATGCAGCGCATACTCGCCGCCTGCGGCAACGACCTCAACCGCCTGGGCAAATGGGAGGTGCGGGACTTCTCCCGATTCAAAGGCATGGGCCCCGCCAAAAGCATCACCGTCATGGCATCCCTGGAACTGGGCAAACGCCGCAAGCTGCAGGAACGCTCCGGACGTACCGCCATCCGCTCTTCC
>OLZD01000313.1_pt1 | contig 17744 bp, 19 predicted proteins | sample 1673451 | NCBI WGS metagenome assembly OLZD01 (sample SAMEA103958112, study PRJEB25191) | human gut metagenome | biome: human-associated habitat [ENVO:00009003]; feature: intestine environment [ENVO:2100002]; material: feces | place: Germany | collected 2013/2015 | reverse complement strand
AATTCTGCCAACATAGATACCGTTTTACCAAATTTTTCACATATATTATTACCATTTAACACTACAGAGGCCCCTGCACCTGCCAATACAATAATATTATCATAATTTTTATGAATAAAATGTGACATTTCTTTTTTTATCAAAAGTTTGAACGAAGCATCATTGATAATATTCCCATCCTCATCCATAAGAGGAGTCCCATTTTTTAAGTATTTATCATTATCATATGTATACTTATTATTAACTGATTTAAAATACTCAATCATAAAAATATCTCCTTTACATCATCTAACATTAATTCAATATGTACAATATTATTCAAGCCAAACACTTTATTCATATTTCCCAAATATCTTCATTCTCACCATTTCCTTCATAACTTCCTCTATCTGCTTTGCCTTATCATGGGATTCAATCAAGAATCCCATTTCAATATTTCCTTGCATTCCGTGATATGAAAGATTAGCTGACGACACCAGTGATTTCTTTACATCTGATACAATAAGTTTCGCATGCAATGCTGCCATTTTGTCATCTTCTTGCTTTTGATATTCATATATCTGTAAGAATCTCGAACGATATGACATCAGCCTGTCAAGTGCTTCTTTCTGCTTTTCTATATCATTTACATATATACGAACATATACTCCTTGCTGGCTTTTTTTAATAATAACATCGAGCATTTCGGCAAAATAATCTGAGATTGAATAACCAGTTATAGTAAGACTCTTTTCCGTATTCTCTATCATATTACGCATTGTATCTTTGGTTCTTAATGTTTTCACACGGAATGAATCTGGTGCAGTAAGAACAAGTTCTGCGTGTTCAATTTTCTTTGACGAATACATCTTCATACAAAGGCTGATTATATCTGTTATCTCTTGTTCAGAACAATTAGTAAAATGATTTCTAAGTTCTTCCATCACAAGACTAAACTGTGCATTCTCTCTATTAACAGAATAATTTTCAAGTGCATCTACAATCAGACCTGCGATATATTCGATTTTTACACTTGTATTCCACATAAATCTCTCACCAATTCTCTGAAATATCCCATTTCCTCATGCTCCGGTACCGGTACAACTAATGCTCTATCAAGTAGGCGGTTACCATTTTCACATGCAGTTTCTGATATCATAGTACAAGAATGACAGGCAGCCCCATTTAATCTCTCACTCGTCGGATTCTTCATAAAGCATTCTGGGTCTGTTGTACATGTTAAACCATTCTCCAGTGCCCCTTTTAAAAGTGGCAAAAACTTATTCATTCCGCCAAGTTCAACAAGTCCACCTAGTGAACCTTCCTTATCCGCCGCACCTGTGTAAATTAAAATTCCACACATATTTTCACTACTATAAATGCGTTCATGTAATGCAGATGATGAATATCCTGACTGCATAGACATTTCCTTAATCAACATATGTGAAAGTGTATGTAACAACACATACTCTGCATTTCTTGGTTTAAAATTCTCCCATCCTTTTTTCTGACAATATGCTGCATAACATTCCTCATATTTATCAGAACGAGATTTCACAGTCTCTATCTGCATCCACTGGTTTATTTTTTCCTTATTTAATTCAATGAATACACCTTCACCATTGATTTCAACTGCCGGAAGCCATTTTTCTCCCGAAGAGCACTTCAATTTTACGATATGTGACTGCTCATCCACTTCTGGTTCTGGTGCTTCCAATCTTGTAAAACCTGTCAAAACTCGCACTTCACGTAATCTATGTATTTTAATAATCCTAGAAATATACTCTTTTAAACTTTCACTCAAAGCAACTTCTTCTGCTTTGAAATACTTAACATCATGTTGATACTCGACATCCTCATGATGCGTAATAGCTGCATACTCCATTTCTTTAAGTTCAGTAAACTCTTTGATATTTTGGCTTAATCTATCATAGGCAGCTTTAAAGTCTTCATAAGAATATTTATCTCCAAAATACTTCTGATAAGCAAATGAAAGACCTGCCTCTTCTCCCATAGCCTCTACCAATGTTTCAATAGTTGCTCTTTGTGCACCCATGATATCATTAATAGGATTTGTCCAAGGTGGAATTGATATTGCATTTCTTGTGACTGTAAAATACACATTAGATGCACCACGCTGGCTAGGTATTACACTCTTCTTACAAATTTTCGCCTTTGCTCCTGGTCTATGAGGATGGTTTCCTGAACAGCATAGACCAGCAAATTTTTCCTTCTGCATTGCTCCAGACATAACTCTCCTTGCACCGCAATTACACTCAACACGGAGTTCTGCAAGTGATGAAGTATTACCCATTGATTTTAGGTACATATCTTCTTTACAACTTGTTTCTCCATGATGTACCCACCATCTCCAAGGGAAATCGTCCATATGCCCATCTTCGCATACTGTTATAAATCTCGAAATCAATCTGTAATGAAGCATCCCCCTGATGTACAGTAAATGATGTATCAACTGCATCAGTGCCCATGCCCGTCTGTGTCATTTTGTGCTCTGATGCTGTGCCATCATTTGTTTCTTTTTCATCATCGTTAGCAAAATAATCAAAAATAGACATCTGTCCACTATCACTTTCGGACTTCTTGGGTGCTACTTTCTTTACAAATGCTTTCTGATACTCAGCAAACAGATTCTCCACCACATTTTCATTATTCAAATCTTGGTATGATTTCACTTTACTTTCGCATAACGCTTCATCAAATAATGAAATCTGCTGGTTCTCAACTGCTGGCTCTACCATAACTGTTTTTGTGTTCGGTATATCTTCCTCATCAAGATTTCTCTTCTTAAATACAGGGTTATTCTTGATATCATCCACAATCTCTCGATAATGATCGTGAGCAACAATATCCAAGGTATCTAATTCCTCAATACCCGTTATCTCACCAAAAGGAAGCCTCAATCCTCTACCAATAGTTTGAAGTGCCAATATATCACTCTTTGCAGCATTAAGTGGGATAATCGTAAACAGATTATTTACATCCCAACCTTCTTTCAGCTTATATACATGCAGCACAATCTCAATTGGATTGGTATTTTTCTCAATGGTTAGTAATTTCTGAATGTTTTCTTCTGTCTCTGCACCACTTGTGCTAGAGTCAATTTCAATAACCTTACCAACATAACGACCTCCAAAAAAAGCATCTGAATCTATTTTTTCTTTTATTTTTCTAGCATGTGTTGTATCTTTACAAGCTATCAAAACAATTGGCTTTACCTGTTCTAATTGATTATCTATACAATATTTATATACGATGGACTTTCTTCTCTCATGAAGCTTGATTCCATCTTTCAACTTCATTTCCTCTATATCATCATCTGAATATCCTGCTGTATTTGTTCTTCCCATAACAACCGGAATCTTCAAAAACTTCCCAGCTCCATCCTCTAATCCGTAGTGATAAATAATATTCTTATTTGTACTTTTAGGTGTAGCAGTATATTCTAATCCCAACACTGGATTAAGATAATTAATCGCTTTCTTTGATGCTGGGGCATAGTAACGATGCGCTTCATCCATACAAATAACCAAGTCATCAAACGAACGTAACACATCCGCAAAAGAGCCACCCAAATTTTCATTAAACTTGTGAAATTTAAATTCGATATCTCCCCTAGTAAAAATCTTTGAAATATTAAAGATAAATATCTGAATATCAGATGTTTTTTCTACCACCATTTCCTCTTGGATATATCTTACCGGGTATGATAAATAATTTTCCCCATCATAAACTTTGGGTCTTCCCATCTCTGCTTCAAGTCCCTTAAACATGTATTTTGGATGTCCCGGGACCGCCTCTCGACGCATCTTGTCGTAAATCGTATTTCCTGGTGCCAGAATAAAGAAATGTTTGTATCCTTTTGTTTTGTATAAATAATAAATACATGCACCCATTAAACGGGACTTACCAATACCGGTTGTCATATCAAAGCAGAATGATGGAAAATCAAATTCCTTATCTACAGATATTGTATGTGGAGCTTGGCAATTCTCTGATGCTATTTTCTCTGCTTCAGCTTTTGAACTAGTTCTATACTCAATCTTGGAACTGATTGCATCAAAGTATTGTAGCGCTTCATACTGAGGATCACGCAGGCTCATAGCCCATTTGATTTTATCTACTGAACTCATTATTCCTGCACCTCACTTTCAAAATTACATTTATCCAATAAATCCTTTGGTATTTTTTTCACTTCCACATTCTCTGGAAGAATCATATCAGCTTGATTTTTCTTACAATAGATAAGTAAACTCTGCTTATCCCCTAAGTTCTTCATTATCGACATCACATACTTTGTATTAACAAATTCTTCTGTGATATGTATGAATCGATTCTCTGATGAATGTCCTTGAAACTCCCCAGATGGTTCATAGGTAAATCCTTCTATCTTGCAAATAGCTTCACATACCATATCCCATGTATAAGATGGATTTATTTGATAAACAGGAAGAACTTTGTTCTTTACAAGTAATGGTTCTGCAAGTTCGTAGAATTTATATCCCCCGCCACCTTGCCAACCTACCTCTTTAGAAATTCCTCCCTGTTCACCATCAATTACGTTATCCAGTCTAACTTTACAATGCGAGTAAGCTTGATTGCCCATCTCAATTCCTATCCATCTTCTATTGAGTTTATGTGCTGTAGCTGCCGTAGTTCCTGACCCCAAAAAACTATCTAAGATCAAATCGTTTTCTGATGTTGTCATTTCCAATATTTGCCTAATTAGTACCTCGGGCTTTTTACCATTAGGGAATTCAACATCTCCCTCTTTAGTCAGATTTTTCATCCAAGCATTCATATCCCAATAGGTTCCCTGCAAATCTTTTTTAAATAGTTTTCCATCTATTACTTCCGATGTATCCCTTAACCATACAAACAATCTACACTTATCCCCTTTGTAGAACTGTTCATATACTTTCCCACGATTTTTGCCTGTTTTGGGAACATACTCAATTGATATCAAATCTTCTTCAATTCCCATTTCTGAACGATAATCCATAATTCTTGTTCGAATTGACGATTGTGCATTTGTTGTCTGGAAAATATCTATTCCATATTTACTATAAGCATCATCAACAGTAATACCATCTCTCTGTGCGATCTGTTTAATCGACATCATTTCAGGATTTTTTCTCAGATATACCTTTATCTCATTTCCATCACCATCAACTGTAGACCCTAAATATTCTTTATCCCCTGGATTCACTAGAACTGTGGTATATTTCCAACTTTTTCCTTCATTCTGATACTGATTGACTAACTCAGATATTTCAGTATAAATATAAGGTCCATTAAATAATGGAAGTAGAGAATAATCTTTTGCATATACTAGAATATATTCACAATTCTTTTTTAAACGCTTATCTTCACCTCCACCTGATACACCTGCAACATTCTTCATATTTACAGAAATCATATTTACAAAATTATTTCTTCCAAAAATTTCATCACACAATACCTTTAAATATGCCTGTTCTTCATCATCTATCTGAATCCAAATAGTTCCATCTTCGGCAAGTAAATTACGAAGGATTTCTAATCTTTTTTTCATTATTCCTAACCAAATGGAATGCTCTAAATTATCATCATAATGTTTAAACGCTACTCCAGTATTATATGGTGGATCAATATAAATACACTTTATCATCCCCGTATACTTATTTTCCAAAGCCTTGAGTGCCAACAGATTATCCCCATGAATCAGCATATTTTCTGTATTCGGATCACCATATGATTTTGATTTATCTTCAATTAATATTCTTGGTTCAAGTTTCTCTTCCTCATATTTACCAACCCATGTCAATTCTAACTTGCCCTTTTTCTCCATGGTAGCCTCCTAAAACTTAATCACTATCTTTGTTACCAGTTGTGTTTTTACCAATATACTTTCTGCAAACTCCTTCTTCATATTGGCAGCCTCCTCTTCCAATGCCGACATTTCATCATGAAATGTCTCTATCATTTTTTGTTTCTGTTCTTCTAAAATTTCTATTTGTTTCTTTAATGCAATTTTCTGTCTAAAATCACTTTCATTTATATATTTATCTTTAATTTCATCTAATTCTGATGTATCTTTGACTCTGAGCAAATATTCTTCTTTTCTTAATTGCAACCAATTATCCAATTTTTTCTGATTAGCAATCAAAACTGTTCTTTTAGATTCTGCATATTTCTGCTGCATAAATTCATCCACTTTGTCAATATATGAAAGGATTTCTTGATTATTTGGTGTCTTTTCTTCTAAGCACTGCTCCTGCAATTTTTCGCAAAGATCTCTAGCCAACTCATCTGAAACACCATATATCTTCCCTGTTATATCAATTATTTCAAATACTGCATCTTCAAGAATCTCACCAACATAAGAACCACCAATAAGTAAATATCCGTGTTGAATTCCCGGAATTTCCAAGTCCATATTAGTTTCATAGTACTTTGGATATATCTCATTTTTCTCTTTACTTCTACTATTCCAATACTTAAACCGTGAATCATATTCCTCAATTTCTTTCATAATACTATTAAAATGAGACTTATGTTGTTCCTCTGTCTTATATATAAATATGGATTTCAGTTCATCCATTTTCTTGTTTCGTTTCTTTTCTAATTCCTTTTCCAAATCCTTAAATTGCTTTGTAAAATCTGATGTCGTTTTACATTCCTGATAAATAAGTGTAACTCTTTTTTCAAAATCTGCTCCACTTTCTAATAATCCAATAGCTTTATCTGATGCACCAAATACGCCTTGAAATAGCTCAAATTTTTCAGAAAGGATTTCATATACTCTCTTATCTGCTACATTCTGAGTATTAAGCAAATTAATAACCACAACATCGTTCTTTTGTCCATAACGATGACAGCGACCAATTCGCTGCTCTATCTTCTGCGGATTCCAAGGAAGGTCATAGTTTATAATCGTATTACAAAACTGAAGATTCAATCCTTCCGAACCGGAATCTGTTACTAGTAAAATCTTGTATTCATCCCTAAATGCCTCTACGATGGCATTCTTCAATTCAACATTTCTACTACCCACATACTTTCCATAATTTCTAGCTTTCCACGCCTTATAAATCTGTTTAGTAACAGGATCATTGGTACAACCATTAAACTTAAGTATCTGGCCTTCATATCCGGCATGAGATAATTCTTCAAACATGTATTGTTGCGTTCTAATAGATTCCGTAAACACAACAATTCTTTGTTTTATGCCAGCTTCATTTTGAAATACAAAAGCTTTCTCCACTGCCTGTTTCAAGGCTGTCATCTTCGCATTTCTTTTTATACTTTCAGCTTTATTAATAATGGCTGTTACCTCATCTATTTCATGCTGAATAAATTCATTTACCTTTTCTCTTGTGTATAATTCATCCTGCTTACTATCATCATCCGTCTCTATTTCATCATCATCAAAAAAACTAAGGAAAAAATCAATACTTTCATCCGCTGATTCAGTTCTAGTTGTTTCCTTCAAAGTTTCAAGTCTGCCTTTTAATACCTTGAAGGTTTCTGCAACTGCCATACTTGATGATGCAAGCAATTTTCTAATAACAGATGTAATAAGTGTTCTGTGTGAATTGGGCAAAGCATACAAGATTTCCTTTTTCAGATAATTATTTATCATCACATAAAGTTCTATCTCCATTGGCGATAGTTCAAAATCAATTGTCATTTCTTTACGCTCTGAAAATTGGATATACTCTTATTGATACCCTGTTGAAAGATTCCCTTGTTATAACAAATTCTGAAACAGCCGCCAGTTTAGCTTGCGGTGCTGTATTTGTCGCAACTGTAGCTCCCTGTCTTACAACCGTTCCATCATCACCTGTACAATGCAATGTGTAATAACTGTATTTATTAGGGCTTCGTCGAATGCCACCATACTGCACAGCATTATCAAGGCTTACTCCTTCAGCTGTAGACGGATATTTTGCATAATAACTGGCCTGTGCCACTTCCCAAAGCTCGGAAATTTGTCCGCCGTATGTTGTTATTAGTACATTCAGAAATGATTGAGGATCCAATCTGGTGTTAAATCCAAATTTTCCAGAAAGTTCTGAATGAAGCTCCTCCAATATTTCATCCAATCTTTTAATCTCAAATCCTTTATCTGTAATTCCATATTCAGCCACCAATCTTCACCTCTTCCTTATATGTTTTTTCATCTGTAACAGCTTCGTATCGGATTACTGCCGACCTTTTCAAGCTATCAATTTCTATAGATACATCATTAACTTCCGTAATTTCATCTACATTGAAAATTTGTTCTTCTATCAATTCTTTAATCTGGTCTATATCTGGATTTTTCACAAAAAGATATTCAAAATATGGAACACCAGCTTCATCATCCCATCTCCATTCTTGAAAAAACCACTTTAACCGAATTTTTATCTTTTGACGAACAGAATTGGCAAGGACAATGTCTGTTCCCTTGAATGCCAAGTCACCATTACTGTCAAGCAATATATCCACTTCCTCGCCTCCTTCTTTATTTTGCCTTTGATGTGTCTCCGTGCACACCTGTATGAGTGTGATTTATAAGAGATACATTCTTTGCTTTTACATCGCCACTCACAATTAAATTTCCTGCGATTTCCACATTGTCTTTATTCACCGACACCTTTGTCGAACCATTCTGCAATATCAAACTCTTTTTACTGCAAGCCTCCCTCAAAGCAGCGTTGCCCTTATTGGACAATCCGGGGATTGCTATGGCACTTGTCAAGTCAAACCGAATATCGTTTTCTGATTCGCCGCCACCTATCCATGCATCCAATTCCTGTTCTGAAATGATTAGCAAGCAATCCATACCAACTGTTATTGGAAAGGCAATATAAATGTCATTCACCTGACTTTGAGGAATAATGACCGGTACTTCCGTTACTGTTGGGTATGCCATTTTTCTTCCAGAATCAGTAGTGTATGTTCCATAAGGTTTTACAGTTGCAAATCCTGTTCCTGCATTAAATGCCGTTATTTTTCCAGGAATCGCAGTATGCATTTCTTCCATTACCGACCTTGCAGCCTTTTCGACCTGTTCTACAAATTCTTGTAACATTATTTCACCTCCAAAAGCTGTGCTGTGCATATCCAATCACCTTCCAGATTGTCTCCGTCAATCGTCAGCTTGTAAACTCTAAAATATCCACGCACTTTGTCGCTTTCCAATCTTATATAATCATTCACTCCAATCGCTCCATTCAAAAAATATTTCACTTCATAGCCTATCTGACTATTGCTTTTTCCGTTGCTCGAATCGTCGCTTTCGGAGGATATAGTTATTCGCTTAGGCACCTCTAAAAGTCCCGTATCGGTACTTAAAAGATACGCCCTAGTTGTTATAGCCTCATTTGGTTTCCTTATCTGTAAAACCGAATTCTGAATAGACCATTTAAGACCACATGTCTTACATAGCTTTTTCAAAGCTGTTTTAGCTGCTCCTACATAGCTAAATCCATGCGGTAAGGTTTTGAATTTGCAACCTTTTGAATACACAACCGACACACCCATTTCTCCTGCAATTTGGTCAAATACCTCCTTGCTGTTAACTTTTCCAGAGCGAGAAATGGATATATATGTATCTCTCAAAGCAACCCTTCCGTCGACAACTTCTATTTCCGTCATTCTGTCTGCCCCATCCATTTCAGTTGACGATGTAACTACATTTCCTGCTAGAATCAATGCAATGTGATTGGCATATCCCGCCTGTAATTCAATTGTGCAATCTTTCGTGTCGAGGATGCTGAGATTGGCAGGGGATAAATTCCATATTTGTACCTTGGCTGTATTGGCAGTTTCTGATGTCGATTTTTCAATGCTAAAACTTATATGCAATGCATGCGGATTCTCGGTTGCAGTTTGACCGATTTGAAATCCGTTATGCCCCATTTTTCCAGCCTTCATAAGATATCTTCTGATAAAATTTTCCTGTGCCATTTTAATCCTCCCATTCATCCCAAGGTATAAAAACAAATTCTGCGGTTCCATTATTGAAAGATTGTGGCATCCTGTGCCGACTGTTTCATGCCCTTCGATACATTCTGTTGTGCCTGTACATCACTGCCAGAGTAAGAATTATTGAAGGTATTGTTCTGTGTCACATTTGTCGTATTACTTGTGTTATTTACTGCACTTCCAGTTGCTGTTGCAGCTGAAGCTGTAGCTCCTTTCATAAGGGTTGATATGCCGCCTGCAAGCCCTTTAACTTTGTCAAGAACAGTGTCCTCGTTTGAACTGATACCTTCGGCTAGTCCACCCATAAAATCAGGCATCCAACTTTCATAATCAGTTAGTGGTCCTTCGTCCGGAACCGAGAAATGCAGAAATGATTTGATTTTATCTCCAATGCCTTTCACAGCATCCACAATCCCCTGCACACCAGACATAATCTGATTGAGCTTTGCCGCAAGCTCTGTCTTCTGTATTTTCATCTTTCAATTCCACTCCTTCCAAAATAAGAATCGTGCATTGTTTTTCCTGCAACCTATAAGGCTCCAGTTCCTGTTCTGTCATAAATTTGTGGCAAAACAATTCTTTCATTTTCTTCCAAGTCGCCCATGGCACTCTATAGAATTTTGTTAGTCCTAGCGATACCATCACATAACAATGAGCACCGAACTTCTCGTATATGTCCAAGCTCTCCCATTGCGTATCTGTCACAACATTTTGTCTGATTCTGTCACCGTCAGTATGCTTCGCTTCAAACATAATCCCAGTTCCATCACAGAGGATTCCTTTGTAATCAGGCTGTCCTTTCTTCTCGTAATATCCTTTGACAGTTCCATCCCTATCCTTGCCTGTGATATGAAATGGCTCTGGTGTCTTTTCTATGTGAGCCCATCCGTTTCGCAGATAGAATTCGCACGCATTTGAAATCCACCTCTCGAACGTCTCTCCGGATACTTTGCTTCTCCTGCCAACAAGCTGTCTTCGAGGATCAGGCATCAGCTCTCACCTCCAGATGTTTTTCAAGAATAGCTTTTATATCAGCCAATTTAGTTGCTCCAATTCCTTTCACAGAGCTAATTTCCTCGATAATTCCTGTAATATCCACAGTTTTATGTTTGGGTGCCTGTGTTTTTCCACAATTAAAACCTTCACTTCTCGCCTTTTCCACTCTGTCCTCAACGTAATGTACCAGCTGCTCATCTGTCATTTTTCTTATCTTTACAGCCTTATTGTGAATAGCATTCTCGTCAGTTGTTCGTCTGCAGCTTCTCTTTGCCATATCGTTCTTCCTTTCTTCTTTCGATACTCTCTGGATCGCTATGCTGGCGGTATTGTCAGCATAGCCCTCTCTGTTTGCGTTCCATTTACTCATCTTCATCACCTGGACCTCAAAGAAATTTAGAAGCAGTATTTTGCTATCTTCCACAAGTTCGGCCGTAACCATATGCTTTATCCTAGGCATTCTGTCAGCCATTTCTACCATTTCCGGAGTAGCTTCCATTCTTGGTATGGCAGATAATTTTCTCTTTTCCATTATGCATGCCTCCTTATAACCCCATCATGGAGAATAAATCCATCTGTCCCTCGAGCTCATTTGATTTTTTCTTAGGTGCTTCTTTTTTCTCAGCCTTCTTCGGTTCAGTGACAGTAGATTTCTTTTCCGTAGCTTTTTCCTCTTTCTTGTTTTTCTTTGCCTTTTCCTGCGCACGCTTTGCCGCCGCATCCAGCTTTTTAGATTCTTCTTTCTGTTTCTTCTCCCTTGCTTTCTTTTCTTCCTCTGCCTTATCGTCCTTGTGGTAATAGTCCTCGGCCCATTCATAAACCACATCATCAAGGACTGCACAGCTACTACCTTTCGCCTGCTTTCTTGCCTGCTCGTAAATGTATTTGTAGCATTTCTCCCAAGTCTTGTGATCCTGGCATACATCCGAAGCAAGGCTTTCTGATTCCCTGCACCTTTCAATCAGATGTTTGATTATTGGATCTGCAAATGACTTATCCTTAGCTTTTTTCAACTCCTCCTGTAACTTCGTAACTGCTCCAACAACTCCGATATAAACAGAAGAGCTTGTCTTTTGTTCAATTCCAAAGAGAACTGCCAGCTCCCCCTGTGTCTTTCCGTTCTGTTCCCGAAGAAACTTTAAGTTTTCTGCTAAATACAACTTGCCACCTCCTCGTGCTTGGAGCTGCTTGTTGCTCCGAGCAAATATTGTATTGGTTTCCCGATTCGGATTTGGATTCGGATTGGATTGGATTACGGACACATTTGTTGTCACTTGCTGTCAAATGTCCGCAGACTGTAAATAAAAAATTATTAAGCTCTACTCTGCCAATAGCACCGCCAGACTGTCCTCGTTTTCACTCTGTCCAATGATACTGCCGACCATTCGAGCCCATTCTTACATATTCTTCTTAATCCAAAGCCTCATGCTCTGTGCAATTTCCTCTACCTCTTCCAAGTTTTTTACTACCTCATCAAGCTCCGGCTTTTCACTTTCGTCAATCACTCCATCTGCTGTGATATCGAGAAGCATTTCTTTTGTTTTTCCAATTTTTCGGAAAACAGAAAGTGTTCTGACTGTAAGCCTGTCCAGATTTGCCAGCTCGACTTTAGGCATTTCGCATCCCAATGGACACATTGTCCTGCAAAAGTAATTTTCCAATTCCGGAGCATTATATAAATCTGCCATAAGTCTGATTTCCTCTGGATAAGGAATAGCAATGCCACTTTCTATTCTGTAAAGCCGTCCTCTGTCAATTGACATATAGTCAGCAGCTCCCTCTCTACTACTCAACTGTTCATTGTGTGTTGCCGCCTCGCAACGGGCTTTGTAAAAGATGTTGGAGCTTGTCTTAGCTGTTACGTTTGCCATTTTGATTTTCACCTCCACGATTTATAATGAAATTAAAGTCAATTATTTATGGACTTTAATGGCAAAAAAATTCAGTCGTCTTATTGCAAGCGTTGGAGATACTTACAGCCATCTCAAAACTTAATTTAATATTTCCACGCTCCAGTTCGGATACCCACTGTTTAGATTTCCCAATTCTCTTTCCGAGCTCGGTCTGTGTTAATTTGGCATCCCTACGAGCATCTTTTACTCTTTCTGCAATATTGATTGTGCTGGTATCCAATTTTGTATCCTCCTTTCAGTCCATTTTCTATGGACATTTACATAATAGTCCATTGATATTGGATTGTCAATAGATTTTGTCAATATTTTTTGGACTTATCTGTTTTGCCATTGAAAGTCCAATGATTTTGGACTAAAATATAAGCACGCAAGGAGGTTGGCTATATGGCTGTAAACGGCAACATAATTAAGCAGCTCAGAAAAGAAGCTGGGCTTACTCAGGGCGAATTAGGAAAGAAACTCGGTGTTGTAAAACAAACCATCAGTAGTTGGGAAAATAATGTTTCTGAACCAAATAGTGAAACATTATCTGAACTTTCCAAATTGTTCGGAGTGTCAGTCGCACAATTGTATGACCATGGAGTTCCAAATATTGATTACGCAAACTTCAAAATGGATACTCCAGAGTTTGTTCTTGATTTCAAAATGAGAATTCGAGATTTAATGGAAGAGCAAAAAATGTCGGAGGATGAATTTGCTCAAAGAGTAGGATTTCATAAAGAAGAAAAGGACGCATATTTGTATGGCAACAAAATGCCATCTATTGAAGACTTAATAAAAATCGCTGGTGCTTTGAATGTTTCGACGGACTATCTTTTGAACATTTCAAGTAGAAAGAGAATAAGTTCACAGGAAGAATCGCTCCTTCAAAAATTCAACCGCTGTGACGAAGATAGTCAGCAATATTTATTAGCAAAGGCAGGTGTTTTGTGCGTAGAAGGTATCTCAGCAGTTGCAGCTGGTGAGTATGGTAAATACGCTGACGAAGAAAAAAAATCATTTCCTTCGAGTGGTACCGAAGGAAAAGGGGCTTAAAAAAAATAACAGAACGATTGGAGGAATATTATGGTATGGACTGCAGCTTGGACCGACTTTGTTATCTGCCTCCTGTTTGGATGGCTTGGGGTTCATAAATTTAGAGAAAAGAAGATTGGTATGGGTATTCTTTACCTATGCACATTTGGATTGTTTTGTATCGGATGGTTTGTTGACTGCATCCGGTACCTGCTGGCCGCAATACACGGAGAACGCATCCAGGGTAACAGACCAATGCAGATTTCCGCAGACGCACCGCTGCCAGTTGTGCCATCAAATGTAATGCTTGCAAATGGAGAGGTGTGTCATTACTGTGGACCTGCTACTTTTGTTAAAACAAAGAATGTGGTCGTTGGATATTCCGGAGGAAGCCGTGGTACAAGTGTCCGTATTGCAAAAGGTATGTCGGTACATCTTGGGGCAAGAAAAGCAGCTCCAATCCGTGGTGACGTGCAGGAGCGTACACAGGGAGTTCTTTCTATTACGAATAAGCGAGTTGTATTTTCAGCAAACAAAGGAGCTTTCGATAAGAAGATTTCGGCATTGTCAGCTGTAACTCCTTATCAGAATGGCATTGCTTTCCAGTTCGGCGATCAACAGTATCCTTTGGAAACCCGCCAGCCGGAATATATTTATCAGATATTGGCTCGTGTGGTTAATTCATCCGAGGACATCTAATGCCAGCATACAAATACACTCTCAAAAGTGGTAAAACACTATGGTATGCCAATTTCTATTACACCGACTGGACTGGAGAAAAGAAGCATATCTGTAAACGAGGGTTTAAAACACAGAGGGAAGCAAAAGATTATGAGAGGTCCTTTCTGGATCAGCAAAGCAGTTCAAGCGACATACTCTTTTCTTCCCTCGTTGCAAATTATCTTGAAGATATGGAGCACCGCTTGAAACCTACGACAATGGAGAATAAGCGGTTTATTATCGACACGAAGCTGCTCCCCTACTTTGGAAAACAGAAGATTTGTGACATTGATACAATAAAGGTCAGAAAATGGCAGAATGAGCTTATCTCCTATCGGGATGATGATGAAAAGCCATTCTCCCAAACATATTTAAAAACTGTGAACAACCAGTTATCCGCAATAATGAATTATGCTGTATCTCATTACCGCCTGCCTGTCAATCCATGCAGGGCGGCCGGCAGTATGGGAAAGAGCAAAGCGGATGAAATGAATATCTGGACGCAGGCAGAATATGAGAAGTTTTCAAATGCAATCAGTAAATCGTCAATGAAGCTTGCTTTTGATATTCTCTTTTATACCGGTATGCGTTCTGGAGAACTTCTGGCACTCACACCTGCAGACATTCTTTCATCAAAAAGGATTGATATCAATAAGAACTATGCAAAAATTAAAGGTGAGGAGCTATTCCTGGAGCCTAAGACACCAAAGGCAAAAAGATGTATTTCCATTCCGGATTTCTTATATGATGATATTCAAGAATACATTTCCAAGCTATATGGTATCGGAAATGGCGACAGGATATTTTACTTCCAGAAGACAGCTCTGGAAAAAGAAATGAAAAGAGTATCAGAAAGAATTGGTCTGAAGCCGATCAGAGTACATGACCTGCGGCACTCTCACGCAAGTATGCTGATAGAGCTTGGGTTTACCCCATTAGAGATTGCAGAACGTCTCGGCCACGAATCAATAAAGACTACTTTGGACACCTACTCACATCTTTATCCAGATAAAGATCAGAAGCTGGCAGACCGCTTGAACCAGTTTCGCAAGAATTGAATCTGTAAAGCCGTCTCAGACCGAGGCGGCTCTTTTTTCTATCTGCAACCATATTGGATTGCACTTCCGATTTGCAACTGTTTTCGATTGCACTTTTACAGGAAGCTGCACATCACAAGAATAATGCTCATTTTGAGTAGGAAAAGTAATGGCACATCATTCTTAACATCACGTTAACATCACAGAGCAAAACAAAAGAGCCACAAAGCCCATAAAATAAGGCTTCGCAGCTCAAATGTCCGTTATTCAAACTCGATTTCGACAACCTTCCATATGCCGAAAAATAAGCGATTTTCCGGCAATATAAGGCAATATAGCAACCTATAAAACAACAAAAAAATACGCAGGTGTGCAATCAGTGTGCAATCAAAACTATCGTCTTTCAAAACAAAAAACTCGTTATCAACTGGGTTATGTCCCCATTGGTAACGAGTTTTTCATTAACAAAATTATTTACCTGTTTTCAAAAACCCTGCGAGCCAGAAACCCGCAGAGTCGTAAAACCGTAAAGCCGTCTAAGTGGTTATCTATCTTGCCGTAGAAACACTACCTGCAAGCCAATCCTGAATGAGTTGAACATTCACTTTCAAAGCCTGCGCTATCTGCTCGATTGGCAATCCCATATCGTTAAGATTCCTTGCAGTTTCTTTTTTTTCATCCATTCTTGCTTCATCGCAAAGCTGCTCCATTTCCTTGCACATATGCTCCACCCCTTTCTCGGTCTCTTTCAGTTCGTGCACGCGGTCAGCCAAGGCTCCCGCCTGCATCTCTTTCGCTTCCTTCACACGGAAATCGTGCATCAGTCTTCCAAGCTCGCTGCCATCGTCCTTGCTGGAATCCACGTAGATGAAGTGCTCCTCGTCCCCGAACTCCTTGCCGTTCTCGCGGATTATCCGGTCGATATGGGCTATCGGGAGTCCGTGCCCCAGTGCGTCTTTCAACGTGACGAATATCACGTAGGTCTCCGGGAGCTTATCGAAGTTCTTTCCCGTATCCAGCACGTTGGAATCCATCATCCCGAGGTTGTATCTGGCACGTTTCGGGTGCGCTCCCTCATCGTCCTGCTGTATCTCGACGTTGAAGATGCGTCCGCTTCCATCCTTTGCCACACAGTCCAGCACGACACCTCTGCCATGCATGTTTCTGAAATCCACCTGCGTCTCATTGTCGATGACGGTCAAATCCTTGTCCTCCATGATGATTCTAAGAACGTACTCGCAGGCTTTCTTATCCTTGAATACATTCCGCGCGAAAATATCGCTCATCACGGTCAGATTCTTAATCGTTTTCTTGTATCTCTCCTTATGCTTAAGCATCGTTTCTTCCTGATTCATCGGTGAAGACCACCTCCTGTTCGACTCACAAGAAGGTATCAACCATCTTGCTATATATATATTTTACAAGAAAGCCGGTAAACATTCAAGACTTGTATTTTCCCCGCCGAAAGGGCAAAATCCTGCGGCTTGCGCGGAGTGGCCGGGGTCTGGGGCAGCGCCCCATTTCAGCAATCTCCGTGCATAAAATGAGCGGTCGCGGTGCCCGACGGGAAAGCCCCTCGCTTTTCCTGCGTCCGGCGCATCGCGGCAGCGAAGGCGAATGCACGGAAGTCGGAGCCGGTCAACTTTTCCGTTCCAAATGTTTCCGTCAATCCGCCTGCGGATTTATGAAAGATTTGTGGGCGGGATGGTTGAGGGGCGAATCCCTCTACCCAGATGAGAAAAGGGTCAACGTTCACAAATAGGCGCAAATGGGTTCATTTGATTGCAAATGGTGTCTTTTTCTATCATCGGCATCTCTGACTTGGCAGTTTCTACCTGCATGTTCGTGTATAGGGCAGAGGGATAGAAAAATAGCCTGCGTTATAATCTGTCCCCAAGGAGACGGCATTCTTGCCGCTTCAAAAAGCAGGAAATCGGAAAAGAAAGGATGATGCCACATGGCTCAGGATTTCGGCGATGACATGGGAAACGCCCTCCTAAACTTCGTCACAAGGCAGACGGAGAACTATCTGCGGTTCGGACGTGGCAGGGAACGTGCTTTTGACTGGTGGCAGCGCCATTATAAGAAGGAGGGGAACACTCCCGAGCAGGCA
>OLZD01000308.1_pt1 | contig 17998 bp, 10 predicted proteins | sample 1673451 | NCBI WGS metagenome assembly OLZD01 (sample SAMEA103958112, study PRJEB25191) | human gut metagenome | biome: human-associated habitat [ENVO:00009003]; feature: intestine environment [ENVO:2100002]; material: feces | place: Germany | collected 2013/2015 | reverse complement strand
CAAGAGGGTCTTCACCCCGGTAAGAGCTTTCAGGACATCGTCGCCCGTCCATTCGGGCGCCTCGGCGCTCAAATCCCCGGCAAGATCACAGGCTTCCAGAAGGATCTTTGCGGCCTCCTTTGCCTGAGCTTCAAGCTGGGGATCCTTGAGCGTATTGAGGTGGTTGACGGCATTGCGTACAGACAGACGGCTTGTCATGAAAGTTCTCTTTTTTAAGTGTTGTTGATTGAGAAGGGGAGTGTAAGGTACAAGGGCTTTGAGGGCCCTTGTACCTTCATAACGGCGATTTAAGCAGACTTCTTGTCTTTTTCGTCGTTCACGGTGGTCACGTTCTTGCCGAGCGCAATTTCTTCATTGGCCCAGTAACCCCAGTGATAGGCGGCGTCCGACTCACTCACCTTACCGTCACCGAACATAATCCGGGCGGTACCGCGGTAGGGCTGGAAAATGCCCGCGCCGAGGTAGATGTGGGCAATACCCACAAAGACCGTGAGGAAGAAGAAGACGTCGTGCACGAGGTGTGCCACGAGAACCGTCGTCGGGCTGAATTCCACCTTCCAGCTGCCGTCAGGCAAGAGCCCCGTGTTAAGCCACATAACCATGCCGGAAACGGCAAGGAAGAAGCAGAAGAAGACGAGAGCGCCGTCAGCGAGCCTCTGCGCCGACTTCACGTGGTGCTGCGGCGGCATGTGGACCTTGCCCGGGGCAAAGAGGTAGAACGGGAACTTCATTGCCCACGCAAAATCGTCCTTGTCCCACTTACCGAAGATGTCCTCTTTAAAGAGATGCACAAAGCCCTTGGGGGACTTGATGATCGCCCAAAGAGGAATCAGGATAAAGGGAATCGCGAGGATCCGGTGCAGCATGCGCATGGCGTACGTGAAGTCGCCGCCCATGATGCCGCCCCCGAGACTCGGGACGAAAACGAAGACACCGGTGATCGCAAGAAGGATGCAGCTGACGGCCGCAACACCGTGGGTCACGCGGGTCAGAAGGGAGTGACGCTGAATATAGCGGGTCATTTGTTTCTCCTGATCGTGTTACTGCCGTGATTCACGGCCAAGCAGTTCTTTCACTTCCCGGTCAGCCTTTTCACGCTGTTCGGGTGTCCAGTGTTCCTTGGCCTCTTCAATCGTCACTTTCTTACGGCGGTAGCCGGTGGCGGCAACGAAGGAAGCGGCAAGGCCGGCGACCACTGCGGCGGTACCGATACCGGTGACGGCCTTCATGGTCTTCATGGTGGCGATCATGCTGTTGGGCTTGGGATCGGTCGGAAGCCCGTAGGCTTCGTGACCGTACTTGCAGACCGTGAGGGTATGTAAGCCCCCCATTTCATGTTCACCGTAGAGTTCCGCCTTGTCAAAGCCCTTCTTCTTCAAGAACTCAACACGCTCTTTACCGATGCGGATCATTTCCTCACGGGGCCCGAACTTCAGAGCCTCGGGCTGGCAGGTCTTGACGCACGCCGGAACCCCGCCTTCTTCCAGACGGTCAAAGCACAGGGTGCACTTATCGATCCTGCTGTCTGTTTTTCTGAAGCGCGGCACATCAAAGGGGCAGGCCGACTGGCAGTACGTGCAGCCGTTGCACTTGTCGGTATCAAACGCAACAACGCCGTTTTCCTTGTGGTAGAGCGCGCCCGAAGAGCAGATCTCAACACAGGCAGCATCCGTGCAGTGGTAGCAGGAGCGGCGGCCGATGGCGAAATTCAGAGGCTGGAATTTGTTTCCCGACTCCTTTTCGTCAAAGGTCATGATAAGGCGCGTATTGCCGTTTAAGTCCATCGGGCTCTGATACGACCCCGTGAACTTGTTTTCATTTAACCCCATCGGCGAGGGGAGCATGTTCCACTGTTTGCAGGCAACCTGGCAGCCCTTGCAGCCGGTGCAGTGCGATGAATCAAACAGAATGGCAACTTCTTTTGCTTTAGCCATGTTGTTTTATCTCCTAGTTGACACGGCGCGGACTTAAGCCGCCTTCTCAAGGTTCACGAGGAAGGCCTTGTACTCGGGAATGTAGGAATTGGGATCGCCCACATTGGGAGTCAGGTCGTTGATGTTGTCGCCCCGCGCGAGGTTCGTGGCCCAGGAGAAGTGGTGGGGCATACCCACGACATGCGTGAGTTTGCCGTCAATCATCATGGGCTTCATGCGCTTGGTGACCATCGCAGCAACCTTGACGTCGCCGCGGTTATTCCACACGCGCACCGCGTCACCGTTTTTGATGCCCTTTTCCTTGGCAAGTTCTTCGGAAATTTCGATGAAGTTGCAGGGGCTGATTTCGTTGAGCCACGGGATGTTGCGGGTCTGCGTACCAGACTGCCAGTGTTCAACGACGGAGTAAGTCGTCACGACAAACGGGAAGTCTTTCACATTGCCGCGCTTTATCGACGGGTCATCGGCAAAACGGATGCAGGGGTTACCCTGGGCGCCGTTTAACAGATTCTTTACCGGAGACTCATGCGGTTCGAAGTGTTCAGGGAGGGGCCCGTCTACCATCGGATAGGCAAAGAGGCGCGCATTTTGTTCCCAGTTCATGAAGAACGCATTGTCGTTGGGTTTGGCGGCTGTGACGAAGTCGCCCACGTCGTTTTGCAGCCAATGATCGCCCTTCCATTCCACGAGCACACGCTTGGGATCCCAGGGTTTGCCCTGCGGGTCGGCGGACGCACGGTTATAGAGAATGCGGCGGTTTGCGGGCCACGCAAACGACCACCCCGGAAAGAGCCCGAGCCCCGTGGGGTCAGCCTTACTTCTGCGGGTCATGGGCTGCTTCATGGGATCCATCTTGTCGGCTTCGTTGTTGTAGTAGCCCGAGAAAATCCAGATGCCGCAGGCCGTGGTGCCGTCAGCCTGCAGTTCGCCGTAGCCCTTGATGAGTTTCCCGTCCTTGACGGTGTAGCCGTTAAGGGCCCAGCAAAGGGCACGCAGGTCCGGTTTGCCGTCGATACGGTAGTTGAAATTGGCCTTGAGAATCTGATCGGGGCAGGCTCCGCCTTCCTTTTCGTAAAGCGCACGGAGTTTGTCCCAGATGAGCATCATCATCTCGAAGTCGTTGCGGCATTCTCCCGGCGGTTCAACCGCCTTCTCACGCCACTGAATCCAGCGGCCGGAGTTGTTGATGGAGCCGATCTTTTCGTAGAGGAGGGCTGCCGGCAGGAAGTAGACCTCGGTCTTGACATCTTCTGCCTTCATGTCGGGAGCCGCCCAGAAAAGCGACGTCTCCGTCTGGAACCAGTCGGCCACCACGAGCCAGTCAAGCTTCGCCATCGATTTACGGGCGTGCTTGGCGTTGGGGGTGGAGTGCGCCGGGTTCATGCCCCAGCAGAAGTAGCCCTTGATCTTGTTGTCACGCATGTCGTTAAAGGACATGATCGTGGAATAGTCACCGTAGTCGAGCTTGGGACTCGTTTTCGGCAGCAGATCGTAGCAGTAGTCGTTTTCCTTGGTGGCGTTTTCGCCAAACCATTCCTTCAGTGCCGACACCCAGAACTTGGGTTTGTTGGAGTAGTAACCCCCGGCATACGTTTCCTTGGAAAGGTACGCAGCAAGCGTCGGATGGGATTTGCCGGTGGGCCAGGAGAGGTAACCCGGCGCCTGGTGCGAAGACACACCCACGTCGGTTGAACCCTGAACGTTGGGTTCACCGCGCAGGGCATTGATGCCGCCGCCCGCGATACCGACGTTACCCAGAAGCAACTGCACCATGCACATCGCACGGCAGTTCTGAGAGCCGTAGCTGTGCTGAGTCTGGCCGAGGGCGTAAAGAATGGAGCCGGCCTTGTCGCGCGCCCCGGTGGAAGCGTAAACCTCCCAGACCTTCTTCATCACGTCCGGATCCATACCGGTGATGCGCTGCACGAGCTCAGGCGTGTAGCGGGCGTAGTGCTTTTTGAGAATGTTTAAAACGCAATGGGGATCCGTGAGCGTCATGTCGCGCTTTAAAACCTTCAGATCCGGCGTCTTAAATTCGGGCGTACCCGGGCGGTTTACCCAGGCAAAAGCCGAGCCCTCGGATGTGTCCCACTGCAGGTGCTTCGCGACATCGTAGCCCCAGCTCGCGTTGGAATAGGTCTTCGTTTCCGGATCCCAGCCGGAGAAAAGGCCCTTCTCAGGATCGAACTTATAGTCGTCTGTCAGGAGGCACGCGGCATTGGTGTAATGCAGCATGTATTCCTTCTGATAGAGGTTGTTCGAAAGAATGTAATTGATGAGACCGCCGTAGAAGGCAAGGTCGGTACCCGGACGGATGCGGGCGTAGATGTCAGCCTGTGCGGCCGAACGGGAGTAACGGGGGTCGACAACGATCCAGGTCGCGCCCTTATCCTGTGCGCGTTCCACCCAGCGCGAAGACAACGGGTGGTTTTCCACGTTGTTCGAACCGATCGACATGATGACGTCGGAATTGGCAAAGTCGCACCAGTGGCTCGTCATGGAGCCGCGGCCAAAGGAGGGCGCCAGGCCCGACACGGTCGAAGAGTGGCACACGCGCGTCTGGTTATCAATGGCGCAGATACCCATGGAACGGGCAAACTTCTGCACAAGCCATCCTTCTTCGTTATTGAGCTGAGCGGCCCCCAAGCTTGCCATACCGTCGCAGCGGTTTACGGTGACATCACCTTCTTTTTCAACGAAGGTCGCGTCACGGGTCTTTTTGATGTGGCGCGCGATTTCTTCAGCAGCCTGATCCCAGCTTAAGCGTTCCCAGGTTTTGCTCCCGGGGCGGCGCACCTGCGGATAGAGCACACGGTCCGGATGAAGTTTTGCCTTACGGTCTTCGGTGACGACGTTACGCAGGCCCCACATCGCGGCGCCCTTCGAGCACAGGCCCCCGAGGTTGACCGGATGGTCCGGGTCGCCTTCGAGGTTGATGAGTTCGCCGTCGCGCGACGAGCAGATCGTGCCGCAGCCGCCGGAGCAGTAGCAGCAGATGTTCGTCACTTCCTTGACGTTACGCAGCTTGTAGGGTTTCTTCGGTTCCTGAGCGGCAAAGGCCGTGCCCGAGGCGGCACCGACAGCACCGCCGCCGAACACCAGTCCGCGCTTGAGGAAACTTCTGCGTGAAAGTTCCATGGATCTCTCCTGAATTCAGGTAAGGGTTACTGCACGGACCTGAGGTCGGTGCCGTTAAGCCCGCCTGTCCGCACTATTCGTTTTGGCGTGAAAGGACCTTTCAGACAAGGCCCTTTTTCGCGTGTCGGCGGCTAGTTTCAAGAAATTTCAGAAGAGCGTCAATCGTTCTGACGGAGCATGTTTTAAAAGGATTTTCGCTATTCTTTTTATGAATAACGTTAGTTCTTTTCAGTAGGAGGATGCCCGAATAGGCAATAACGGCGGGACTTTTTTGAAAATCGGCCGCGAAAGGGCCTTCGGCGTGGTACGCACAATGGGATAGGGCGGGATCGTTAAAAAAGGATTAATTTCTGAAAAAGACTAATCCTTTTCGATTAGATCGCGCAAAAAGGGAAGCATAGCTTTTGATGTGTTTTATCGGCGGTTTTGTGGCTTTTTGGATGCTGGAGACCAACCGGATGACCGGGGGCGATGCCGGACGTCGATGCGGTTCGGAGCAAAAAATCTTCAATACGATGAAAGAAATTGCGTAAAATATCTTCATCGTACTGAAGAATTTTGACATGACTTACATCAAGCGGACAATTGAAGAGGATCTCATGCGGCAGACGCCGCCCAAAGCCGTGGTGATTTACGGCGCACGCCGAACCGGCAAGACAACGGTACTGCGGGAGCTTCTCAAAGACGAAGACGTGGTTTGGTATTCGGGTGACGAACCCGATGACCGCGAGATGCTACGTCTGAATTCCGCATCTGACGTCAAGGCGCTTCTCACGCGCACACGCTTTCTGGTGATTGATGAGGCGCAGCGCATCCCCGATATCGGACTCACGTTAAAGCGGCTCGTGGACATGAACGAAACGCTTAAGGAGCCCACGGCGATATTCGTCACCGGGTCTTCGGCGCTTACGCTTGCCGCGGGCGTCAAGGAATCTGCCATGGGGCGGCTCGTGAACCGGCAGCTCTGGCCTTTGTCCTTAAGAGAGCTCGCGCAGTCTCGCGGCAAAGGAAAGACCATTCAGAATCTTGGCTGGCATATGGTCTACGGGCTCTTTCCGGAAGTCTGCAACAAGCCGGAGGAGGCGGCCGATACGCTCACGGATTACGTGGACTCACTCCTTTTTAAAGATCTTTTTGCTTTGGCGGGGGTAAGAATGCCGTTGCCTTTTGAAAACCTCGTCAAGCACCTTGCATTAAACATCGGATCTGAAGTTTCCTTTGACGGACTCGCTCGCGAAGTGGGACTTGCCCGCAACACGGTGGAACAGTATGTGAGGCTGCTTGAAGAGTGTTTCATTGTGAAGGTTTGTCCGTCGTACTCACGCAATCCCGGCAATGCCTTAAAAAAAGGGCGCAAGATCTACTTCTGCGACACCGGGATCCGTAACGCCGTCATCAAAAACTTTGATCCTTTGTCTTCACGCGAAGATGCGGGGGCGCTTTGGGAAAACTTCTTCTATATGGAGCGCATTAAGCTTCATAGCCAGTTAAGGGACCTCACTGAGGTTTATTTCTGGCGTACCACCGGCCGCTCGCCCCGGGAGATCGATTTGGTGGAGGTGGGTCCCAAGAAAATCAATGCTTTTGAGTGCAAACTCTCGCCCACGGCACCTGTAAAGGGAAAGAGTGAATTTTTGAGTGCCTTTAAGGACGCGAATCTCTATCTGGTCACACCCAAAGACATCAGAAGTCCGCTCTTTGACGATGAGGGAGGAAAGAGATTGTCGGATGACAAAAATCTTCATTACGATGAAGAAAAATGACGCAAAATTCTTCAGCGTGCTGAAGAATTTTGACAGAGAAAGATTCTGCGGAAACGTCTGTTTCCTTTGCTAAAATAAGTTGTTTTCAGTAGCCGAAGCTTGGTGCGAGAAGTGCTGTCCTGACTTGCTCAGGATTTTCGCACGAGACTTTGGCCGTATCTTTTTAGACGGTGTCGTACCGACACGTTCTGCTATGGACAATATCCGTAACTTTTCCATTATTGCGCACATCGACCACGGCAAAAGTACGCTTGCCGACCGCCTGATCCAAACCTGCGGCGGTTTGACCGCCCGTGAAATGAGCGAGCAGGTTTTGGACAGCATGGATCTCGAGCGCGAGCGCGGCATCACGATTAAGGCGCAGACGGCCTCCCTTAAGTACCGTGCCAAAGACGGCAAGACCTATGAGTTAAACCTCATCGATACCCCGGGGCACGTGGACTTTTCCTACGAGGTAAGCCGTTCGCTTTCGGCCTGCGAAGGGGCGCTTCTCGTGGTCGACGCCACCCAGGGCGTGGAAGCCCAGACGGTTGCAAACTGCTACACCGCGATTGACTTGGGTGTTGAAGTCGTCCCTGTTTTAAACAAGATGGACTTAAACAGCGCCAATCCCGACGCGGCCAAAGAAGAAATCGAGGACGTGATCGGGATTGATGCCACCGACGCCATTCCTTGTTCAGCGAAAACCGGCATGGGTGTAGAAGACATCCTCGAGCGCATTGTTTCGGATATTCCGCCCCCCAAGGGCGATGAAAACGCGCCCCTGCAGGCCTTGATCATCGACAGCTGGTTTGATAACTACGTCGGTATCGTGACCCTGGTGCGGGTGGTAAACGGCGTCATCCGTCCCAAGGACAAGGTGATGCTGATGGCAACGGGCGCTCAGCACCTTGTGGAGCAGGTCGGTGTCTTTACACCGAAAGCTAAGCAGCGTGAGTGCCTCAAACCCGGCGAAGTGGGCTTTGTCGTTTCGGGTATCAAGGAACTCAAAGACGCGCGCGTCGGCGACACGATCACAAGCGCTCAGAAACCGGCCTCTGAACCCCTGCCCGGCTTTAAGGAAGTCAAGCCCCAGGTCTTTGCTGGTCTTTACCCGGTGGAGTCCAACCAGTACGACGCGCTGCGAGAGGCACTTTTAAAGCTGCAGCTTAACGACGCGGCTTTGAAGTTCGAGCCGGAAGTCTCTCAGGCCTTGGGCTTTGGTTTCCGCGCGGGCTTTCTGGGCTTACTGCACATGGACATTGTGCAGGAGCGTCTTGAGCGCGAATACGACATGGACCTCATCACGACGGCCCCGTCCGTTGTGTACGAAGTGCTGATGACAAACGGCGAAGTCGTTCGGGTGGAAAACCCGAGTAAATTGCCGCCCGTTGATAAGATTGCTGAAATCCGCGAGCCCATTGACACCGTGACGATTTTCGTCCCCAACGATTACGTGGGCGCGGTGATGAAGCTTTGTCAGGAAAAGCGCGGTATTCAGATCAATATGGCCTACCACGGCCGCCAGGTGCATCTCACCTACGAGTTGCCCTTGGCGGAGATCGTGCTTGACTTCTTTGACCGCATGAAGTCCATCACCCGCGGTTACGCCTCGATGGACTATGAGTTCAAGGAATACCGGGCGTCTGACGTCGTCAAAGTCGACATGCTCATTAACGGCGACCGCGTGGACGCTTTAAGTTCCATCGTGCACCGCACCAATGCGGTAAGCCGCGGCCGTGACATCGTGACGCGTCTGCGCGGGCTCATCCCGCGTCAGATGTATGACGTGGCGATACAGGCAGCAATCGGCGGAAACATTATTGCCCGCGAAAACGTGAAGGCTTTGCGCAAGAATGTGCTTGCGAAGTGCTACGGCGGCGACATCACGCGTAAGAAGAAGCTTCTGGAAAAGCAAAAGGCCGGCAAAAAGCGCATGAAGCAGGTGGGAAGCGTGGAAATTCCGCAGGAAGCCTTCCTCGCCATCCTTCAGGTTGATGACAAGAAATAATTTGGACCCACGACAATGAACTTTGCTCTCATTCTTTTTCTGCTCACGGTCTTTACCGGGGTGATGTGGGTCTGCGACAAACTTGTCTGGGGCAAAAAGCGTAAGGCTGAAGCTAAGCGCCTTACGGACGACTTTGATGCCGCCAACCGCGAGGCTGTGGATCGGGGTGAACCCGTGGTGCTGCAGGAGCGAAGCCGCATTGCGGCGGGCGCCCTGCGTGAGCCCTGGTGGATTGATTACACGGCCGGTCTCTTCCCGGTTATTTGTATCGTCTTTTTGCTGCGCTCCTTTTTGTTTGAGCCCTTCCGCATTCCCTCGGGCTCGATGCTCCCGACCCTTCACATCGGCGACTTTATTCTGGTGAATAAGTACGAGTACGGCGTAAGGCTCCCGGTTCTCGGCACCAAGGTTCTCGAGGTGGGGACTCCCAAGCGCGGTGACGTTGTGGTCTTCCGCTATCCGATGGACACGCAGGTTGACTACATTAAGCGCGTGGTGGGCCTGCCCGGTGACACCGTGACTTACGTGAACAAAAAGATTATGGTAAACGGCAAGGAAATGCCTCAGAAGATCCTGGGCGACTGGGTCGATTCCGATACGCTCGTGACGCTTTCTGAGCGTGAGGAGACGCTCGGTGACGTCACGCACATCATGGCTGTTGACGAGCGCGCGCCGATGGGCTTAAGGGGCACCCCTTACGACCGGGCGCTTGAGTCCTGCAAGTACTACTCCAACGGCTTTGTCTGCAAGGTTCCCGAAGGCCACTACTTCATGATGGGCGACAACCGCGACAAGTCCGCCGACTCCCGTTACTGGGGCTTTGTGCCGGAAGACCATGTCGTAGGAAAACCGATTGTAGTATGGCTGTCACTGGACAAAGACCGCAACTGGTTTGACGGCAAGATACGCTGGAACCGGATATTCAAGTGGGTGGACGGCATTAAATGAATTAAAGAGTTAAAGAATTAAGAATTAAGAGTTAAAGAATTAAAGAGGGAGGTGGGGAAACGACCTCAAGCCTTTCCTTCTTTCACTCTTTAATTCTTTAATTTCGAACGACAGGATGAAAGGATGGAAGATGGCAATTGCAATGGTTGGAGTAGTGCTCGTCGTAGTACTGCTCCGGGGTTGTGTGACAACTTCCTATCTTATCCCTTCTTCCGGTATGGAGAACTCACTGTACCGGGGTGAATGTATTCTTGTAAACAAGTGGAGCTACGGTCTACGGCTTCCTTTTATGAAGTTATGGGGATATCATCGCTGGGCGGACAGTCCGGTGCAGAAAGAGGATATTCTTGTATTCAACAATCCTGCCAATCTTTCAGAACCCGTGATTGACCGACGGGAAGTCTTTATCAGCCGTTGCATCGGTACTCCCGGAGATACCTTGCTGATAGATTCGCTTTTTTCAGTGATTCCTTCCGAAAAGAATGCACCCGACCAGAAGTTCCTTTATTCTTACCCCAGGCAACGGGAACGACAGTTGGATTCATTGCTTTCCATCCTTTCCATCGCTCCCAACAAACTATTGGGGCAGGACTCAATAAAGAATATACGCAGTTTCAGCCGTTATGAACACTACTTGTTGGAACAAGCCATGAACGGGAATTGCTGGATAGAACCGATTGTCAAGGAAGACTCCATGGAGATGCTGAAACCTCTGATAATCCCCAGCAAAGGCAAAGCCATACGCGTATATCCGTGGAACAAGACTTTGTTGCGAAATACCCTGGTACTTCACGAAAAGAAACAGGCCGAAATCAAGAACGACACCCTTTATGTGGAAGGCAAGCCCGTGCAACACTGCTATTTTACCAAAGACTACTACTGGGTAGGTGCCAACAATGCCATCAATCTTTCGGACTCCCGCCTTTTCGGTTTCGTCCCCGAAGACCACATCATAGGCAAGGCATCTATCATCTGGTTCTCCAAAGAAAAGGGAACAGGATTCTTCAACGGCTACCGTTGGGACAGAATGTGGAAAAAGGTGGAATGACAAACAAGCGAAAAAATAAACGTACAAACAACGAACAGTAATTTCAATCGTAAATCGTCTAATCATAAATACACCGATGAAAACCGTATTTCTTTCTTCTGCCTACCTAGCCCCCGTAGAGTATTACACCAAATTGCTGGCATACGACAAAGTGTTTATCGAACAGCACGACCACTATATGAAGCAGACCTACCGCAACCGCTGTACCATTGCCGCACCGGACGGTGAATTGGCTCTTTCCATCCCCACCGTCAAACCGAATACCCTGAAATGCCCCATGCGGGATATACGTATTTCCGACCACGGTAACTGGCGGCACCTGCATTGGAATGCCATAGAGTCGGCCTATAACCATACTCCTTTCTTTGAGTATTATAAAGACGATTTCCGTCCTTTCTACGAAAAGAAGTATGAATTCCTGGCCGACTTCAATGAAGAACTTTGCCGTCTCATCTGTTCCTTGATAGATATACAGCCCGATATGGAACGTACCTCTGAATACCGGACCGAATTCACTCTGGATGAAACAGACTTCCGCGAAAGCATCCATCCGAAAAAGGACTTCACGCTGGAAGACACAGCGTTCTCACCACAGCCCTATTATCAGGTATTTCAGGAGAGACTTGGTTTTCTGCCCAACCTAAGCATCATAGACCTGCTGTTCAATATGGGGCCGGAAAGTCTGTTGGTGTTACAAAAGTCTATTACTTGCTGAATTTCTGCAGAAATTCCGGCAAGTTCTCCCCCTCTCCAAGACCCAGCTTCTTCCGCAGACGATACCGGCTGATTTCAACCCCACGCAAAGAGATATTCATCAATGGAGCTATCTCTTTAGAAAGCAGATTCATCTTTATATATGCACACAACAGCTTATCTTTGTTATTCAATCCAGGATATGCCTCTTCCAGCTTCCGGAAGAAGTCGTGATGTACCGAGTCAAATGTACTTTGGAATGCCTGCAAATCATCATCATGCTCTATATTCGTTTCAATCTGTCCTAACAGGCGGAGTGTTTTACGACGAAGAGAAACCAAATTCGCTTCATTGATGGAATGGGAAATGCCCAAAACTTCCTTCTTAATTCCCAATAGCATCTCATTTTTACGTACTATGTTCAATGTCGTACGAATCAACTCTTCCGATTTATGATGCAATTCGGAACGCAGATTCTCCTCCTTCAATAAATCAATCTTTCTGTCCTTCAAATCACTCTCCTCCTTGAACTGCTGTTTCTGTCTGTAAAGTTCCAGTTCTTTCTGCATCAACAAGTGCTTACGACTAGCGGCAATGCGATAATACATATAATACAGTAATAGAACGATAGCCATACTATACGCCAGGTAGCTCCACCAAGTGCGATACCATGGAGGTAATACCTCAAAAGCAAAAGATGTCACTATAGGAACCGTGTCCTTATCCGTAAACAACTTTACACTGAATATATACTTGCCTTCATGCAAACCAGTAAACTCTTTCTTGTTATTCTCGCTATACTCACTCCACTCACCTTCCTCACTGCCATTACTTAACCTATAAGAATAAAGGGCTGTCTGCATTTTACTATAGTTATTGGCACTATACTCTATACGGAGAGAATTATGGGTATAGGGAATTATCACCGGACTATCATCATATGAATAACTCCGGCCATAAACAAGCGAATCACGCTGTCCCGTCATATATACTTTCCTGATTTGCAAAGTAAACGGAGAACGATACGGTGACTGACTATCCAGCCTAATGAGTGAAAAACCTTCTTCGGTACCGACCACAATCTGTCCCTGATTACAAAAATAGACATCTTCGAAATTCTCAATTAGTGATTCACGCAGGAACGTTTCATGTTCTACCCGATAATATTTCTTTTCAGCGGCATCATAACGTAAAACCTTCAACCGGCCATCCGCTACGTACCATATATTCTTCAAAGAGTCTGCCTTCAGATAAGTGTAAACTTTTCCATCCAGCAGATTCTCCAGACGTGTAAATCTCTCCAAACAATCACGTGTCTGGTCATAACTCCACAAACCGTGATGAGAAGTTACAACGACATCACCATCCACCTCCGACAAACAAGCATCATAACCAAGCGGGAAAGTTTTGTTGTTATAATCTTTAAACTTCCTTACCTGCCTCAAATCCTCGGATAAAGTGACCCTGGATACTCCGTTTTCCTTATTGGCTATCCACAAAGTATTCGCCGTTAACTTTTCCGGCAACATATCTTTGCATGAACGGGGAAATCCTTGAATCCTGCATTCTACCCTCCAATGTGTACCTTTTTTCACAAGAAGATACAGCCCACTATATGTACCTGCCAACAATACATCTTCATGCCCGGCCAGCTTTACAATATCCCATACTCCCTTAAGACCGTCAAGATGTTCTATCCGTTTATCATCTGCAATGAATATACCGTTGTCCGAACAGCAAAACATCTTGTCGTCATATTCACGAAGTGACCATATCTGCCCACCTGTACCGGGTACAAAGTCCACCGGATATTCCTTATTCAACCGCCTGGGAAAAGTTGTACAATACAGTCCCTGATTGGTTCCCAAATAAAAACGTCCCTGATAATGACACGACGCATAACCTGAACCTATAACAGACCTGCCCCCATACAATGAAGCAACACGTGCATTCAGATGAATACAGTCAATCCCATTGTCCAAACCCAGCCATAGATGTCCGGCCTCATCAAACATCATACTTAGTACAGTCTTGTTTTGCAATCCATTACCTGTAGATATGACTTCCGCTTCATCTGTCTTCAAATTCAGCAAACAAATTCCATTCTGAACACTCCCTAATGCCAACAAGGAGTCTTTCAAAGCAGCACAAAAAAGCTGGTTCCGACTACAAAAGTCATCAGCCGCCGTTGCATACTTCCGCAAAACGGAACCATCATAAACAAACAATCCTTTATCCCTACTTACAACAATCAATTTATCCTGATAGGACAGTAAACCACCTGTTTTCACCGTACTTCCTATGTCAGAAGTGTTATCTACCGGTATAAACTCCGTACCGTTCAATATCATCAATCCTTTGGAAGAAGTCATATAGAATTTATTCCTGACTACCAATGAAGAATAAATATCCGAAAAAACATCTATCTGGCTAATCTTGCCATTTTCCAAACAAAAGAAACGACGATCTGACTGAAAACAAATTCGATTTTTATCCGACAGAATATTCCAGATTATCCCTACAGATACCGTCGACGGCAAACTGTCTGACAAGCATGTGTAATCCAAACCACCTAAAGGACTTGGACAAAAATAGCCAAACTGCCCCATTCCACCGATATAAATCCGATTATCACTTCCAATTTCCAGAGCACGTGTTTTAGCGTTCCTAATGGGATACGTGTTCCAGGCTACACCATCAAACTCCAACAAGCCTTTATTATTGGCTATATATATCCAACCATTGTCATGTTGCCGAATATTCCAATTCTGATTACCAGCTTTATAAGTATGCCTCGTATAATTCATGATAGGCCGTTGCCAATCGGCCCTCAAGGAAATCGAAAACAACAGCAGAAAAATACAAGTCAGAATAAACACTCGATTCATAGCGGTTAATATTTGTTCTTTACAAACACAAAGATAATACCTTTTTGCAGTAAAGACATTTATATATATAAAAATAAGAGCATATAGCAAAATCGCAAGATGTACCATTTTTACATTTTATTCAACTGATTATAAAAATTTTATATCATGGAAGAGAAAGCTTTGATGTAGTCATAACACATGATTGAGAAAGTTTTGATGTAGCCCTTTTGCCTTAGTGAATATAAGAGAAGACTACTTTTGCCCCTGACAAAATACATAACTTACAATTAATTAAATCTACGTATTATGAGAAAAAAGATCTTTTTCCGAAAGCTGGTACAGCTACTTTTCTTCTGTTGTATGCTTCTTACCAGTTTGGGAACTTTTGCCCAAAGTAGTATTACTATTAAAGGACAAGTGGTAGATGAAACTACCAGTGAGCCCCTTATCGGGGTTTCAATCCTTGAAAAAGGGACAAATAATGGAATCATTACCGACATTGACGGTAATTTCAGTCTCCAGGCTTCCCTCAATTCAACTATTGTAATTTCTTACATCGGGTATGTTACTCAAGAAATTCCAGTCAACCATGTAAAAGGAACCATCAGACTGAAAGAGGACACACAAACACTGGATGAGGTGGTTGTTGTAGGATTCGGTACACAAAAGAAAGTAAACCTCACCGGTTCTGTGGCTACTGCTTCAGCCAAAGATCTCGAAGCCCGCCCCGTGAGCAGTGCCGTACAAGCACTGCAAGGTGTTATCCCTGGCTTGAATATCTCAAACAGTGGGCATGGTGGTGAACTGAATGCCAGCAAATCCATCAACATTCGTGGCAATGGTACCGTAGGCAAAGACGCTAATAATAATGACTATGCCAGCGGTTCACCGCTCATCTTGATTGATGGTATGGAAGGAGACCTCAATACCATTAATCCACAAGATATTGAGAGTATCTCCGTATTGAAAGACGCAGCAGCCTCGTCCATCTACGGTTCACGCGCGCCTTTCGGAGTCGTATTGGTAACCACCAAATCCGGTAAATCCGGTCGCCCGGTAATTAACTACAACAACAGTTTCCGTTTCAACACCCCCATCAAGATGCCCAAAATGATGAATGCATGGGAATACGTTAACTATTACGATGAAGCCATGTTCAACAAAAACAGCACACACTACTATACAGAAGAGTACAAGCAGAAAGTGAAAGACTATGTTGACGGTAAACTTGCCCCTAATGACGTTGCCGAAGCACAAGGCAACGGTAAATGGAATTATGACTATACCTGGGGCAATGTAGACTGGCTACAAGAATACTACCGTAACTGGTCTACTGCACAAGAACATAATGCCAGTATCAGTGGAGGTACAGAAAAGTTTACTTACTACATGTCAGCCAATTATTTGGGACAAAGCGGCTTCATGCGCTACGGCACAGACCACAACAAGCGCTATAACTTGACAGGAAAAATTTCTGCCCAAATTACAGATTATGTAAAGGTAGACTATTCCACCCGTTATTCACGCACCGATTATGACCGCCCAAGTATACTATGGAATGATTTCTATAACAATGTACTCCGTCGCTGCCGTCCGGTACGTCCCCTGAAAGACCCCAACGGCTACTACATGTCCGACATCAACTACATCGAGGCCTTGCAAAACGGCGGTCGTCAGAACGAAATCAACGATGGGCTTTCCCAACAAGTACGTATTACCATTACCCCACTGAAAAACTGGAATATCATCGGTGAACTCAACATCAAGACCGACAATAATTGGACACATTATGAACACAAGCGTGTATACTCACACATGGCCAACGATCCAGAGAAAACATATGTAGCTACCATGACCGGGCCAAGTGAAGACAAGGTGTACGAATACGCCTACAAATCGCTCTTCCTGAATCCCAATGTTTATACCAACTACGACATCACCCTGGGGCAGCACACCATTGCAGCCACAGCCGGTATGCAGATTGAACGGCAAAAATATCGTGATGTAAGCGCACAACGCGCTGACATGATTTCTACCGACCTTCCAGTTCTCAACTTGACTACCAGTTCACAATCTTACGGCATTTCAGGTGTTGTGCAAGAGTGGGCCAGTGCAGGTTTTTTTGGCCGCATCAACTATGATTATGCCGGGCGTTATTTGGTAGAAGGTAACCTCCGCTACGACGGTTCCTCCCGCTTCCGCCGTGGTAACCGCTGGATTCTAACTCCTTCCTTCTCACTCGGCTGGAATATTGCCCGCGAAGCATTCTTCGAATCTCTGGCAGAAAAAATTTCTACCTTAAAGTTAAGAGTATCTTACGGCACACTGGCCAATGCCAACATCTATAACTGGTATCCCACTTATCAGACAATGGATGTAAAAGCATCCAATGGTAACTGGCTCATCAACAATGCCAAGCCCAATACTGCCGAAGCTCCGAAACTGGTTTCTTCTTCACTGACTTGGGAAAAGATCAAAAGTACCAATATCGGTCTGGATGTAGCTGCTCTCAACAATCGTCTGACCGGTTCTTTCGACTATTTCATACGCAAAACAGAAGACATGATGGGACCCGGCATTGAATTACCCGCCGCACTTGGTACCAATGTTCCCCCTACCAATAATACCGATATGAAGACCTATGGCTGGGAACTTCAAATCGGGTGGCGTGACCAAATCGGTGACTTCAAATATGGAGCCAAACTAAGTCTTTCCGACTCGCAAAGCAAGATTCTACGCTATGGTAACCCTACCGGTTCCCTTTCCAAATATGTGGAAGGCGAACTCATCGGTAATATTTACGGTTACACAACCATCGGCATTGCCAAGACCGATGAAGAAATGCAGCAGCATCTCGCTTCACTACCCAACGGTGGACAAAGTGCGTTAGGCAGCCAATGGGCGGCCGGAGACATCATGTACGCCGACCTCAACGGGGATGGTAAAATCAATAACGGAAGTTATACCATCAATGATATGGGTGACATGAAAAAAATCGGTAACAGTACCCCCCGTTTCATGACGGGCATCAACCTGGATGCTGCCTACAAAGGATGGGACTTACAAATGTTCTGGCAAGGCGTACTGAAGCGCGACTGGTGGCCGGGCGATAAAAACATGACTTTCTGGGGTGTAACGGACGGTGAATGGTGGTCTACCTCGTTCAAAGAGCATCTTGACTACTTCCGTACATCCGAAAATCCACTGGGAGAGAATCTGAATTCCTATTACCCACGACCGATTTTTAATACAAAAAACAACAAAAGCCAGACCCGCTATCTGCAGAATGCAGCCTACATGCGTCTGAAGAACATACAGGTTGGCTATACTTTCCCCAAAGTATGGATAAACAAACTTATGCTACAGAATCTGCGCATCTTTGTTTCCGGCGAAAACCTATTGACCATTACCAGCCTCAGCGATACCATGGACCCGGAAACATGTGGTGCCGGATACCAAAGCACCGAACAAGCAAACGGTACGGTATATCCACTGGCAAAGACAATATCATTCGGATTAAGTGTTAACTTCTAAAACAAAAACAAGAATATGAAAACATTAAAGGTGGGTTCTATCAATTCCATTTTTTATTTCTTGCATAAGGCAGCAGAACC
>OLZD01000223.1_pt1 | contig 21635 bp, 23 predicted proteins | sample 1673451 | NCBI WGS metagenome assembly OLZD01 (sample SAMEA103958112, study PRJEB25191) | human gut metagenome | biome: human-associated habitat [ENVO:00009003]; feature: intestine environment [ENVO:2100002]; material: feces | place: Germany | collected 2013/2015 | reverse complement strand
GATAAAGAATAATGATTATGGCAAATAATAACGAAAATAAAATCCTCAATGTTCCAAATCTGAGATTCCCGGAGTTTAGTGGGGAGTGGAGCAGTCAACCGCTCACCGATTTTATGAATTTCAAAAATGGTTTGAATCCTGACGCTAAGCGTTTCGGACGTGGAACGAAGTTCATATCTGTTATGGATATTCTTAATAACCAATATATTTGCTATGATAATATTCGTGCATCTGTAGAACTTCAAGATGGAGATATTGAAACATATGGAGTTGATTATGGCGACATCCTTTTTCAACGCAGTTCAGAAACTTTGGAGGATGTTGGTCGGGCAAATGTTTATTTGGATAGCAAGCCTGCAATATTTGGTGGCTTCGTAATCCGTGGAAAGAGTAAGGGCAACTATAATCCTTTATTCTTTCGCTACCTTTTGGCTTCACCTACTGCACGGAAAAGAATCATTGTGAAAGGAGCAGGAGCACAGCATTTCAATATTGGACAAGATGGATTAAGTAAGGTATCTCTTGATATACCAAGATTGTCAGAGCAAGAAAAGATTGGAAAACTCTTGCAATGTGTGGATGCTCGCATCGCTACCCAAAACAAAATCATTGAGAAACTTGAAACCTTAATTAAGGGGATTGTTGATTCCATTTTTACAGCTAACGAATTTCCTAAAGTACCATTCAAAGAAATCTATGTTCGGGCTGGTGAAGGTGGAACTCCTGCAACTTCAAATCCTGAATATTATGATAACGGGACTATTCCATTTATAAAAATAGATGACTTACAAAACAAGTATATAAAGACTAATAAAGATTGTATTACAGAACTTGGACTACAAAAGTCATCAGCTTGGATTGTTCCCGCAAATTCTATAATCTATTCCAATGGTGCTACTATTGGAGCAATATCAATAAATCTGTTCCCTGTTTGTACAAAACAAGGCATTTTGGGCGTTGTTCCCAAAGCAGATATAAACGTGGAGTTTCTATATTACTTTATGACATCAACAGCGTTTACCAAGGCCGTTGAACGAATTGTAACAGAAGGAACAATGCGAACTGCATATCTAAAAGATATAAATCACATTCCATGCCCTGTTCCTTGTTCTGTCAAACAGGATGAAATTGCAAAATTGCTATCTACTTTGTCTGAAAAATTGGAAAATGAAGTAATATTCCAAATGAAGTTGCAGAAGCAAAAAGAGTTTTTATTGTCACAGATGTTTAGATAAACATTCGTGAAAGTAGATAAGATTTTTGCAGTTGATAGCATAAAATTATTCGTTTTTCTACCTCCATTTTATTCTCTATAAGGGAAAGTTTTTGAGCAATCAATGTTTGCAAACTAAGGGATGTACAGTAAATCTTAGCTTTACCATAATCTTTAAAATAAATGTGTGGTATAGCCATTCCTGTTTTATATGGTTCAAAACTAAATCCTTGCAAGGCGAAGTATATGTATTTTAAATAATAGCCATCTTTTGCTATTAGGCGGTTGAGAGTTCCGATGTAGCTGTATTCTCCAGTCACATACTTAACCGTACCAACACTTGAACCATCTTTGATTATCAAAATGGATTCACCGTTTACATCTGCTGCTTCTGTATAGCCTGTTATACCAGTTGCTCCATAGACAGGGGAAGCGCCATATTCTGCAACTTGGCTTTCTTGCAATATGGATGAATTACATTCAAGGCAATCTTTTATAAATGTATTAGGCTTTTGCAAAGAAATGACAGTTTCGATAATCCCCTTAATATAACTATGAAAATCCTTAATTCAGGCGATTATTTATAAAGCAAAGATAGATGGGATAAGTAAAGGTACATGGCGAAGAATAGACCTATGTAAAGTTTTGCAAGAGCGGAATGAGAAGAATGTTAATGGAAGAACAATCTGTTCTGTTTCTGTCAGCCAAGGGGTAGTGAATCAGATTGAGTATCTTGGACGTTCTTTTGCTGCAAAACAAACGAGCCATTATAATGTTGTCAAATACGGTGATATTGTTTACACGAAAAGTCCGACTGGTGATTTCCCGTATGGCATAATAAAGCGCAGCAACATTAGAGATGATGTAGCTGTTTCGCCTTTGTATGGAGTTTATATTCCTGTTAATGATAGTATAGGTGTGATTTTGCATTTTTATTTTATGCGACCAAGCAATGCCTTCAACTATTTGCATCCACTTATACAAAAGGGTGCAAAGAATACTATAAACATAACTAACGGAAGATTTTTGGAAAATTCCATCCCTCTCCCGATTTCAGAAAATGACACCAACACTATAGCTGGAACCTTGAAATCTATTCAAGAAAAAATTGAGATAGAAAAAAGTTTATTGCAATCATACACCAAAGAGAAAGAGTATCTGTTACGTCAGATGTTCATATAAACAACTGGCGTAGCAGATAACACTTTTGATTACAAAGCAATCTCATTATCTGTTTTTCAACAATTAGTTTGTCTGAATAGTTTTTGAGGAATGAGTATATTATGCGTTGCTTTTCTATCACCGGGAAAGAAAATTTTTTCTTCATAAAGTCACTTTTCTGCAAATTGAAACGTGTACTACCTTGTGCCAATGGGTAAACGGCTTTTCTAAATGATTGTGATGAAACATAGTAAGCCAAAAATGGAGGATATATTTTAGCTTCATCGGTTATATGAATACCAAAGCAAAAACTATTCAGATACAAAGGATAAGTTTCTCCCAAATATACGGCACCCATTCCAACTTCTTCCGGCGTTTCAGAAGATAACGTAAGAAGAATATCTCCATAACGGACAACTGATTGTTGTTCTGTTTCATTGATTTTCACCAAACCTACATCGGTTGAATCAATGATTTGATTCTGATAGACATTCATGTAAGTTATGAACGGATAGCCGTCACCAAAATCTTCTGCACTTTTCCCTGATAACCCTGAATATGATTGTCCAAAGTCGCCAAAAGATAATGTGACTTGCTGCGTTTCTCGTTCAATCAAAGTATCGCACATCGCCTGAATTAAGGATTCGTATTTCTCAATGATTTTGTTTTGGGTAGCAATGCGCTTGTCTATGGTTATTAACAGTTTTGCAATTTGGGTTTGTTCTTCTTTTGAAGGGATTCCGATATATGCTTCATCAAAATTGCGAACACTGATAGAAAAAACCTTTGTACCTTGAGCAATTCTTCTAATCTGCTTGTGGAATGAATCAGAAGCAAAAGCATAACCTTTATAACCAATAACAGTCCGATTAGAATTATCACGTCCATGTATTGTGTGTAAGCCAGAAACGATTTGTTGGTTATCACAATTAACAACTTCTATGGCTTTAGCTACATCGTTTGTATCTTCAGACGCATCAGCAAATGCTACATCTCCTTCTTTGAATAGGGTAAATGATTTGAGCATAGATTCCTCTTTGATGTAAGGAAGAGAATCACAAGCAACATCTACCATGGTAGGTACTCCTTTATGAATTAAACCGTAATGCAAATTCTTGATTTTACCGTTACTATAATCTAACTGTTCCCATGACAGAGAGTTGGTTGAGTAGAAATCTAAAAGCTCTGAAACTTTTATCGTTTCCCACTCCCCACAGAACTCCGGGAATCTCAGATTTGGAACATTGCCCATTATATTTCTCTAATTATAGGAAACCCCTAAAAAAGCAATTATGACAAAGAAATCAATTAGAGAAATTGCGATGGCTTGGCGAGAAGACAAGCGTCCGTATGTGAAGCAATCAACATTTGCAGCTTATATGTTGATTCTGGAAAACCATCTTTTACCATATTTTGGTGAAAGTGATGCGTTAAGCGAGAAAGCGGTACAAGATTTTGTACTACAAAAACTCAATGGTGGTATGAGTGTAAAATCGGTAAAGGACATTCTTATTGTGCTCAAAATGGTGATGAAGTTCGGAGTAAAACACGAATGGATGAATTATTCAGAATGGGACATAAAATATCCTACAACAGAAAAGAACAAGGAGCTGGAGGTGTTGACTGTAGCCCATCACAAGAAAATATTGGACTACATTCGTCAAAATTTCACATTCCGTAATTTAGGCATCTATATAAGCCTAAGCACCGGACTTCGTATTGGTGAAGTTTGTGCTTTACGCTGGAGTGACATTGATGTGGATAGCGGAACTATCAGCGTTCAGCGTACCATAGAGCGTATTTATATTATCGAAGGTGAAATGAAACATACTGAGCTGGTTATCAATACGCCTAAAACAAAGAACTCCTGCCGTGAAATTCCTATGAGCAAGGAGTTGCTTGCATTGGTGAAACCGCTGAAAAAAGTGGTAAATGCGGATTACTACATACTCACCAATGAACCATTGCCCACAGAACCACGAACATATCGCAATTATTACAAACGGTTGATGGAGCACCTTGGTATCCCCAAATTGAAATTTCATGGGCTTAGGCATAGCTTTGCGACTCGCTGTATAGAAAGCAATTGTGACTATAAAACAGTCAGTGTATTGCTGGGACACTCAAATATCAGTACCACGCTCAATCTTTATGTCCATCCAAATATGGAACAAAAGAAACGTTGTATCGCCAAGATGTTCAAGTCGCTTGGCAAATAGCATTTTACTGGTATGTAACTTCTGTGCGATCATTTGGAGAAAAACGGTCTAAGTTAGCAAGTCCAAGTGAAAATGCACTAAGCTCAGTCATTGTTAAATAAAACGTAGAAGATGCCCGACATGTACCCGACAAGTTCAAAGAAAATAGCTATGTTGATTGAAGTATAGCTTGTATGCACTTTTAGTTCAAATGTCAAATCGCAGAACTATACAACAATTCCGTAACCACCGTAACAATTACGGCGGTTACAGGATTGTTATAGCCTATGATACGACCAAACAAATGCCAATGATAGTTGCTTTCTAAAGATTCGTAAACTTTCAATTACGTCCATTTATCCAAAATCTTCGGTACGATTATAGCCATGGCAATCCCCAAAATTGCAATAAGAATATAGATAACGACTGCTTTCCATATCAACGCTGAATGCAATATTTCTGCATTGGCCACTATCATGCTGACGAAAAAAGAAGATAGGGCTACCAGTATTATAATGGTGATATAAAATGTGGTAGCCGGAATATGGATGGCATTGTCGGCTTTCTTTATTCTCCGCTCGGCTTCCTTGCATTTGCTTTCAATCTGACTGAGAAAATCACATAGAAGCCTTGCGCCAAATTCTACTGCCATTTTCTGCATTTCTTCAGAAATGATAGGTTTACACTCTCGTATAGAGTCGGACAGATTTTTAACATCCGTTCTCAACTTGAACACGTTGTCATTCAGCTTGACAAGTTCTTGTGCATTGATATCGAGTAGGCGATTTTCTTCCTCCTGATATTCATTCTTAGGATTGGACTTTATGGATTCCGCTTCTGCCATTTCTGCGGAAAAATCAAATTTCTTCTTCATGCGCTTATCGTTTTAATCCTATTATCGTTTTCTTTCCTAACGAACGACTGGCAGCACGAGCGCATCTGCGGGCCCATTGCAAATCGTCTTCGTCTTTATCTCTCCATGGAAGCTCGCTTTGCGAACCTCCGCCACCTCCGCCGGTTGCTACATTCGGCGTATCAAGCAGTCCGACAAAAATAGCCACGGCCATATCAGCCAGTTCATGCGAGTTGGAAACGAACCTGTAATTAAATTCGTCGTTGAAACAGTCAAGCACTTTTTCCGGAATATAGAACTTGTGTTCCTTATCTTTATGGGTAAGGGTGTAGGGAATCATATCCGAATGGTCTGGGCGATATTGGGTGTAGTCAATAGGTGCAGCCTTATGTTCTGCTATTTGTTGAACCTCTAAGGGTGTATTGTTTCTAATGGCAATTGCTGGCTGATGGTACAGTTTCTCCCATGTCGCAGGAAGTTTCGAGACCATTAGGTTCCTGCCGACTCCCAATTCGGAAGCCTTGTATTTGGTATTCCCATGCACGAGTGCATATCCACGAAGAATACCCTTCTTGTCCTCTCTTTCATGGACGGTATAACCTTTCCGTATAAGAGCACTCTTGTATTCATCCCATGACCATGATGGCATTGCTTTCAACACCTCCATACAGTCCCGGTTCACTTGTGGAATGTTCCAATTTCGGATTTGCGCTGCAGTTGTCCAGCCTCGTTTCTTTGCCACTCGCTCGGCTGCACGTTGTGCACGAAGATGAATGTTATGGTCGTTGTTGATATTGCCATCTTCATCCAAACGGCAAATCGCAGCATGGAGGTGAGGGACTTCGCCTTTGGATTCCGTATGCAACCAAACTGAGTATTTGCTGCCCGCCAAATTGGTCGGACAGGAACGGACTTTTCCGTTCTTGCCAGTAATCACTTGTCTGTCGAACTCCTCGGCGAATTCCTGCCAAAGTGTTTGCCAATCTTCAATGTCATAGAATTGGGTATGTTCGGGCGATGGGCTCAACTCGATTCTGATTACAGAATTCTTTATAGGCCGATATTGGGATAAGGTCAACTGCATGGAGTTCCATATCCCCATAGCGTCTGGTTGAGAGGGTAACAGATTGTCCAGTACTCGATAGATTTTCTCCGGATGTTTCTTGTGCTGTGATTCTCCGGTAATATAACGGAGGTCGTTTATTCCGTGCGATATTGCTTTGGCTTTTGCAATCATTCTTCTTTGGATTTAGGGTTAGACGGAATGTTGTTCTTCTCTTTTGCAGCATTCAAGAACTGGCAGACATTTTCGGCTACATTGCCAAGCTCCTTAAGCCAACCGACCATGAACGGAATCTGATTGAACATTATCATGCGTTGCTTTGTGGACATTCCATGAAGTGCAGATGTATATTTTACGAGGTCTGACCGACAATCGTCCAGATTCTGCAACAGAGCAGCTTCTTTTCTCGTGAGTCTTGCTTTGGGTTTGAAGTTATACGCGCGTGATAATATGTAGTCACTTACGGTCATGCCGCATTGTTCGGCCAGTGATTTTATATGTTCTTTCTGGCTGGGAGTGACTTTAGCTCCGATAAAGACGCTTCTTGTCTCGTCAGAGGAACTGGATGAATTTTCAATATTTTCTTTCATATAAATAGTTCTATAATGGTGAATAGGTGCGAGCTTGCGAGTACCGCACCGGCGGAGTCTATGAGCCGGCGAGAGTGCCAATGTACAACCGTAACGTAGTGAGGTTATACCTTGGCATATCTCGCAACAGTTACCTGTTGATGCTTTCCGGCAAACCATATCGGATGTACATAGCGAACTGGCATCCGGATGGTATAAGATACATCTCTAAAAGAGGGGAGAGAATGAATGTTTTCAACTACTATCTTCACAACTTTGCTTTATCCTTATATGTATGCCCCGATAATAAAGTAAAGTCAAACTTAGTAATGGTATTCGGGGTTGATTTGATACTCTTTCCCCACTTTTATTACCATGCGTTTGTTTCTGAGAAAAGTAGCGACCTTGACCGCTTTGTTGTGACCGAGATTTACGTCTTGCAATCCATACCCTATTTTCAGTCGTTCCAGATAGTCATTGTAGTTGCTGATGTTGCCGTTTGCAAAGGCGGCATCCAACGCTGCCTGATGTACATTCTCAGGGATTTCCTTGTACGGTTCAAACGGCTCTTTGGTTGGTCGTCCGATCTTTTTCTCTTTGGGCAGATAGGACTCTACCAGTTCGGGTATGGCTTCCTCGTTTATGCGGAAAGCGAAAGGCTCAAACTCACGGTCACGGATATGGACGGCTTCGACCACGCTTACAGTCTTGTCCTCTTTATCCACTTCGATCTGCATGATGGTTTCCGCTTTATTGTTGAGTTCCGTGCCGATGTGACCACGGGCATGTTCATCATTCTTGTTCTGATGCAAGACGGTATGAATATGGATTTGCCTGTCATCCGTCCACTGCATGAATTTGGAGATTATATTGGTGGCTTCATTCGGAGAATTGATGTCATACATAAAATCCCTGATGCCATCTATAATGACCAGACCCAAATTCGGAATTGTGCCAATGGCCTGTTCGACTATTGCAAGCCTCATTTCGGGAGAATATTTGCGCAGACCTAACATAATCAGATTGTCAGAATCGGCATCCTTTGGTAATCCGGCCAAACATAGAATGCGTTGTAGCACCTTTTGGCAATGAGGTTCTCCTTGTTCGGTGTCGATATACAATATCGTCCGTTTATTTTCCGGGAACGATGAACGGTAATGGAGTACTGTGCCATTGGCCAATGCGGAAGCGGCAATGGCTGAAACATTGAAAGTCTTCTTGCTTTTGGCTTTACCGATGGATGCACTGAAGTTGCCCAATGTTCCGATAATGGAGTCATCCACCATCAACACCACAGGCGACTGTTCATATGTGTTGGTTACGCTCACGGTAGCCTCCTTTATGTAAATAGCCAGTTCCTCGGCTGTCGGAATGTTATTGTTCGTCTTCTCCATAGCTTACCAATTTTTATTGTTTGGTTTACGACGATGGGAAGCGAGCAGCGCATCATTCTCTTCCTCGAAACTTTGCGGAATAGCGGTCTTACGGGACGACTCCAACCATTTATCCAGCTCATCACGATAGATGTAGAGGTGCTTGCCTTGTTTTATAACCGGAATATCGTCCTTTTTAACTTTGTAATAAAAGGTCGATAGCGGCATTTTGAGATAGGCGCAAGCCTCCTGCACGGTCATGGGGACGTGCGTGTTCTCCTTGACCTCGTTCTGCTTGGAAAGTTTCTCTGTCAGCAGACTTTCCATACTTGCGATTCGGTCGCATAACTCTCCCAGCACTTCGGGAAGGTCATTGAATGTGAATTGATTCTTAGACATGATTCAAATGTTTTATTTGTTAAACATGCTGCAAACCAACACAATGATACTATGCAGACCTTCGTCAGCAGAGGGTAATTTTCCCGTCAGCGACGGAATCATTTCAGTCGGTCAGAACCAGCTGTCTCATCGTCTGCTTTTTTGAGGCAATTGAAATAATACTCTCCTTTTAGGGGAATATCAAGTGGGATTTTACAAATACCTGTAGTCCGTAGATTTTTTGATAAATAAAACAGAGTAGCATTTTTCAATTCGTGTGGGAATATGGTTTTTATGAATTCTGCGCATTTTTCCACCGAGATATTCAACCTTATACCGATATTCCATACAAAATGCCGTATATCGAGAGTGTTTAATGGGTTGTCGAATTTGGAACGTATGGACTTGTATAAATCACATTGCCCATGGGCAAAGCACTCTATGTTTTCGTGAAGTGTAATAAGGTCGTCTTTTGAAAGGAACTCAGCCATACTATATGTGGTATATTCGTGCATAACACGCATAATGTCAGCTTGCTGCTCTGCCTTTTCTCGTTCTATTTCAGCTATGCGTTCGTCATAACCATTTGTGTAATCATTCCTTGCTGTCGGCACTTCTATAACTTCTACTTCCGCGGTAATGGTATCAGATGGCTGCGTGATTTCAGGTGGGATGGATTCTTTTTGCTTGCCAAAAGAAATACATACGTTATTCTTGATAAGGTAGCGATAGAAAAATCTTTGAGAGAACGCACATGAAAGAGTTAAGATCACGATACTCAATATAATAGGTGTGGTATATTCCATTAGGTTTATTTGATGGCAGTTGTAAAGATAAGTGGCGATTACCGAGTATGAAGTAACGCTTACCGCAAGTATGAAACTTGCCTTTTTTCTGTGAATTTGAATACTATCTGTCATAATCTATTGTTGTTTAGATGAAATGATAGTGCAAAGTTATAAGCACATTTCCAGATAGTTATAAATAAGTGCAGTAAATCGGTCAATTTTTAAGAAAATATAGGCTTAGAGTATGATAATCTCTCGAAAATCATACTCTAAGCCTATGTAATGGGGCAAAATAGGGGAGTTCAACCCTTGCGTGTCAAAGTGATTTTCTTGCTGGCTTCACGCTTGTTGCTGTCCACGACTTTCATGTAACGTATCGTGGTGGTGATGCTTTTGTGCGCCATCAAGCTTTGTATGGTACGGATGTCTGTACCGGCAGCACCTTGGAGGGTTGCGAATGTTCTCCGATATGAATGGAATGTTATGTTCTTGGTTATTCCGGCAGAATGAATCCACTCTTTCATTGGTACTTGTGTCCAACTACGCATAAGTCCCTTGAATACCAGACCTTTCTTCTCAGAACTGTATCCTATCAGCCCTAATGCCTCCTCGCTGATGGGAATGATGTCTTCCGCTTTGTTTTTCTGTGTGATGATATGCACACATTTCCCTCCGGCAGAGTAGTCCACTATATCTTCCCAACGTAGGACGAGGATATCGCTGATGCGCAAGCTGGTCATACAGGAAAACAGCGATGCGATTTTCACAATAGGCTTTTTACATGGCGTTTCAGCTAACAGGTACAATTCTTCAACAGATAAAGCTTCTTTCATAGTGTCTTCTGTTTCAATCTTTTCCAAGAAGTCATTGACATTGGTCTTTATCATCCCATTACGATATAGTATTTTCAAGAATCCTCTGAAAGTAGACCAGTATCCTGATGCAGAGTTTCGTGTGATACGTCCGTTGCGTCTTAGTTTTTTGGCGCTCAGAAGGTATTCCCGAAACTTGTTGCACAGGTCGATGTCTATTTCTTCAAAGGTGCATTTGCCGTGTACGAAGTTCTTGAAATGGAGATAAACGAACTCCCATTTCTGGTCGTGCTTGCGGAGCTGCTGGCGATAGTACTCCAAGAAATCACCCTTGAGTTTGTACCTGTCGAAGAAGTCATACCGTTCATTTACAATCGATTCAAATCTGCGACAACGGATGGCTTCGGCTTTCTCGGTCATTACATCGTTGAAATTCTGCTCCCGTTTGTTCTTCGGATTGGCATAGATATAAATGCCAAGCGATTCGTGACGGATTACTTTCATCGTTTCCTTGTCTCTATATCCCGGATAATAATCCAGATAGAACGACAACATTTTGTTCTTTAGAGGTCTTGTCCTCAATGTTACAGTTTTACATTCGTGCATACTCTACTATATTATATTATTGTTACTAATTTGCTGCAAACCAACGAAATGGTTCAATGCAGACCTATAATCGTCAGGAGTAATTTTCCTGTCTGTATGGAATAATTTTTAGGTGACGGATTTTTCAGCCATCACCTTGTCAAAATCCTCTTTCAGCAGGAACATGGATTTGCCGTGGTGCATTTTTCGGATGTTGTTATAGCGTGCATAGTTATAGACATCATCCCTGCGCAAACCATATTTTTCCATGGCTTCAGCTACGCTGTAATACTTTTCGCGTTGGTCGAAACCGCCGTTCTTGATAATGTCGATATGGTCTTTGGAGTATTGGACTTTACCGTAAACTACACGTGAGGGGATTTTGTGGCGATGTACAAACGAGCATCTGGCATCTTTACTCATACCGTATATTGCTTCCATCTGTTCTGCGCCAATCCATTCTTTGATATTGTCAGCAGCCTTGTATTTGGCGAAGAAACGGTTTACTGCCAGTTGTTCGTAATAGTTGAATCCTCCGTGACTGATTTTCGGGATGTCGTTTTCACGGCACAGCCTACAAATGGTTTTCTTGGTCATCTGATATGTGACTGCAATCTGTTCTGACGAATAATATCCGTCGGGAATTGTAAAAGACTCTTTCTGTATCTGCTGATCGGATTTGCTTTCGCGCTTCTTGGGTGTATATGTACCGTCCCGGTGCTCACGATATACCTTGTCAAATTCGGTGCGCAACACCATAGTCCGGCTTCCTTGCTTGAACCTCGTTATATCGTATTTGTTGACATAATAGCTGATGTTTATCTTGGTAAGCCCGTATTTCTCGGTGATTTCCGAATAGGTATAATAGTCAGGATTCAGCTTGTCCTGTTTCTCTTTGATAGCATCTATATGAGCACGGGAATAGTACACCTCGTGGTGACGGTTGATTCGGGGGATATTGTGCCGCAGGGCAAAGGTGACAACGGCATTACGGCTCATGGCGTATTTTTCCATGACCTGCTCCGGGGTATAATAACAGTCCGGATTGATTTCTTCGGCAAGGTCGGCAAAATACTTGTCTATGAGGGTGCGGTTGTAGAATACACGGTTACCTTCTTCAACCTTTGGAATGTTGTATAGTTTGCAGCGACGATACAGGGTTTTCTTCTGGATTTGGTATTTCTCCAAAATCTCATTCGTGGTGTAATAGAGGACGGTCTGTTTCCGTCCATAGCTGCGTTTCTTGTAGTCGGGCGCATTGTCGAACATCTTTTCAATGTCGGATTTGCGTATGATGGTGCGCCCACGAAGTTGCAACGCCCGAATGATACCGGCAGCCATGTGCCGATAGATGGTGGCACGACTGATGCCTAAAAGGGTAGCGGCTTCGGCAGGGGAGAGGAACGGTTTGCCTCCCACAATGCCGACTTCCTGCATTGGTTGCTCGTTTTGCTTCGCCTCGTACTCCTGCAATTTCTGCTTGCGCTTCTTGTCCTTATACGCTTTTTCTGTACACGATTTGCTACAAAACCGTGTTACCATCGTGTGTGCTATAAATGGTTTGCCGCACCACTGGCATTTTCTCTGTACCTCCATATATTAGTCGCCTTTAATTTCGTCGATTTCGTCTCAACGCGTCTCACAATTTCTCACAGCGTCTCACGCTGTGTCTTCTATAGCGGTTCCGCTCATTCTCATAGCGTCTCACATCGTGCCTAAGATGTCGCTATGATGAGTGCGAGAAGCCCGCTTATTTGTTCGGCGGTAGAATTATGGTACAAAAAGATGCTGAAAATCGGCAGTCTGTCAGAATTGACAGGAATAGACACAAAAATAAAAGTCGCTGGATTTCAGCGACTTTATTCTAAATGGTTATGGTTGCTTATGGCTGTTTACAAGCCATCATTTGCCGATGCAAAATCTATTACTTCTTTCTAAAATAGGTTGTAACTCACTATGATATATTGGCTTATTTGTAACCAATAAACGCCACTTCGGAGGCCGGGTAACAGACGGGTAACAGAATCGAATGAAAAACCCTCTCAACGCCCGATCTATCGGTCTGTCGAGAGGGGTATTCAACGCAACTGATACGGGGCTATCAGTACCGCAAAGATAATGAATTATTTGGATTTCTATTGCTTGGTGTAGATTATCGCATTCTCGGCCTCGGTCAAGCCATAATCCCACATTTTGAAAGAGGAGGCGTCGATGACCTTGATGTTGCGCTGATCTTCGCTGTTTACTACTTCGCCGTCCGTTCCGTATTCAAAGAATGAGATCGTCGGGATTGCTCCCTCATATTTTACGTCGATTGAGTAATAGCAGGTCGATGAGCCGCTGATCTCTTCAAATCGGGTGTCGGTTATGACGGCGGTTCCGTATGCTGTAAAATCCGGGAAAAGGATTACCGTCGGCTTGATCTCTTCCGGCTCGGAATAGGGCTGAAAGACGATGGTTTCCGTATAGGAACCGGCGGATGATAACTTATCCTCATGGAACCCGATATATCTGCCGTTCAAAGTCTGCCAAATCTGTTTGACGGTTTCGTCCATCTCCGGCTTTGGGGTATCGTCTTTGGAGCAAGCTGCGATGCAAAGGGATAGGAATAGAATAGATAAGAGTTTTTTCATAATATGATGGTTTTATGCTTTCAGAAAATAAACGGGAATAATCGGGAGCAGGGCTTTGTCCTCCTCGCTCATGCGGTCGTAATAGCGAATCCATAGGTCGATGAACTCGTCGATGTCGATCAGACGCAGGCAACGATGCCCGTTGCGGGCTTCTTTCTTGGATTCGCTGGTGAATGTCCCCGATGTAACCAGCAGGCCGACCTCGCCCTCTTTCACGAGAACCCCCAGCAGACTGCGGACGACATCGACGGAGATTGCAGAGGTCGGATAATGCTTGACCTGTACTTTCAACTGCGGGGCGGTCGTGCCGAGCGGGTCTCGGTAGGCGATAATATCAACGCCGCCATCCTTGCCTTTCGGGGCGATGAATGGCGTATAGTAGCCCATTGCCCGCAACAGGGCGGCGACCAAATCCTGAAACTCGTAAGGGTTCTTTTTGATGATATACTCCCGAATGCCTTTCGATGCCTGACCTTGCAACATATCCAAATCATCGGGCTGATCCGCATTCTCCTCGATGACCGATACCGCGTGCTCTTTCTGTATCTTGGAAAACTTGCCGTGAAAATCGGCGAAGAACTCTCCGGCTCCGGCGGCAAGAGCTTTCGCACCCTCTTCCGTCAGATGCCAAATCCCGCTCTTTTTGACGAGATACCCGACCTTGCCTACCTCTATCGAATAGAAGTTGAGATACGCTTTCCAGCGGATGACGCCGCTCTTGGTTTCCTCTTTCTCATAATCGGTCAGCGGGAACGATGATGCGAGGGTTGCGTATATATCCGAAATCCTCATTTCGCCGCCGTTGGCCTCGATTGCTTTCATGGCGGCAAATACGATCTCCGCCTGCCTTGTTGGTTTCTTTTCGCTCATGCTATCCGTAAATCAAACATTCGCTGCTGTTTCCGGATATGCACACAAAAAGCGTGGGCGTTCCTGTCGGTTTAGAGGTATCGCCAAACACCTACGGACTAACAAGGAAATGCCCACGCATAACGCAGGCATTTACCATTGTTTTTTAAGTCCGTTGTGAAATTGGCGATTTCCTAAACCTTAAAAACAATAGCAAACGCTATAATATCAAAACTTTTTCAAAGGTACAAAAAGTTTCTGAAATTTGGAGCTATTATTATAATCGGCTGTATTGTTCGCCTTTGCGCCCTCAAATAAACCTCCGAATCAAGGGAAAAATCTTTTTACGGAGCAGTACGAGAATGATGATAATTGCCACCCAAAAACCGCGTATTTGCGTCTGTTGCCACCATGTCAATTTGCGCTCTACCTCGACGATCTTTTCAACCTCGACCTCCCGATCCCGATAAACGATGCTGTCCCGATATTCTATCGGCCGCTGCGTCGGTATTTCCCGATCGTCCGTCTTGTTTTCGAGCGAGTGGGATAGCGACCCGTCGGGGTTGATCCTTGCGTCCGATACCGCTGCCGAGGTTTCGAGGTGGCTCGAATCTTGGCGGACGGTCTGCTCGGTTCGCTCGGCCGGCAGTTGCACCCGTACCGTGTCGGGAATCCATATTGTGCGATGCCTGATCTCGACATGCAGGCTATCCCGCATTCCGGTCGAGGTCGTCAGATGTTTGCACGGGCAGCAGGCCGACAGCAAACCGATGATAAGGCACAAAATCAGCGTTCTCATACGATTTCGATTTGGATTGGTTCGCCCCGGTCGGAGGCCGTTTTGAGCATGTCATAGACCCGTCGGAATGTCGCCGTCGAGTTCAGCACCTTGCCGACCTCCTTGTTTTCGCCGACCAATATGCACCCCGCGCTATCCTCGGCGGTATTGCCGATATGGATCAGGATGCCGTCGAACTCCGGCACATTGAGCAGCCGAGGCAGGTAGCCGTCGCAGAATTTGTACTGCGCTCGATCCTTATACTTCGGAGATTGGATTTTCAGCGTGATGTCGTATGTCCCATAGGGGATAGCGGTTTCGGCATACACTTTCTTTTCGCCATTGTCGAACTGTCCGTTTTTGTTCAGGTCTCGCACGGCATCTTCGATGGTGTCGCAGACCTTTTGCCCGTCGATGTAGAGCCAGCCGATGGTATAGGTCGGCTTCAATGCGATGCGTTTCAAAAGTAGTTTCATAGCCACGCGAAAATTTGAATGATGAAACCTCCGGCCATTGTATAGGCCAAGTCAAGCCAATCCCATCCTTTGTAGCGGTATTGGTCGAAAGCCTCTTTTGCCACCCCTGCGATGGCGGCGAATAAGACGCATATTTCAGCCGTATAGGGAATGACAAGGGCGAAAAAGGCCGCGATTACCGCACCCGCAATGAGGTGCAGGAGTTTGTCGGATGGAATACTCCCCAGCCATTTCAAGATGGCGGTCAGAATCTTTTTGATAGTTTCCATGATGTTGTGATGTTAGTTGGATAATAGGGTTGCTACCTGAATACCGCACTTGCGAATAGCCTTGCCGACAGCGGAGGCGTCCATCTGTTTTTGTCCGCAAAATGATATGCCGATTGCTCCGAGCGGCTTTTCTCCTGCATATAGGGCGAGAATGGCGACCTCGTTCACATTATTCGACTTGAACTTGAAATACATTCGTTCGTCGATCTCCTTGATCGTTTCGATAGCTCCCCAATAAAATCCGTCGTCAAAGACTTTCCCGATAAAAGGGTATTTCGATAGATGAAAATCGGTATATTCGTCATCGACGTTATTAATGCTGTCGGCGACCTCTTCGATTCGCATATCGCCGTATAGGAACGGTAATCCTGATGATAGGTTTTTGCTCCCATTATGCAGCTCTATGAGCCATGTACGGTCGGCATCGAGCGCATATAAGAGTTTGCGCAGCATCAGACGAATATCCGCATCTACCTGAATGCGCTTGGATACCGATTCATCATGTTGCTCTGCTTGGATTGATTCGACTTTATCCAGCACATAGCACGGATTGGTGATAGTGAGGATTACAAATCCCGTGAGGAGTAAAAGCAGGAGCACCCGCAGAAAACGGAAAAATCCGTACTTCTCCTCCATTTTGAGTAGCTTTTCAAGCCACCCGATTCCTTTTTCAATCTTCTGTTCCATAGTGGATTTAATTTTCAACAAAGGTAATAAATAGTATCTAATAGGTACTATTTTGAATGGGAAAATTATTATTTGGTTCTGACGGCACTTGTGATTACGGGTAGGTATTCTATAATGAAGAGCTGTATTATCCTTGTGATATTTTCAGAGTAGTTCCGTCTCTCCAAACCTGTCCATAAACTTTTGGGTCGGAAGTAGGAATACCGTCCATTAAAATCTTCAAAATTGGATAACCATTTGTATTTGTATTTTTTACTCCTACTATAAAATTAACCACCCTTGCATTACGTTGGCCTCTTACCCATAAATTAGCATTATCTGAATTAAACTCAGATAAATAACTTAATCCATCAGGGAAGTCTCTATTTAATGATATGGCATTAGATGATATGGCGGCATATTTATTGGCTGCGCCTCCTTCTCTCGGCATTATATTAATGAAAGATCCGTTTGCGTCGGAGGACCAAAAAGCTATTAGTGTATCATTATAATACATTTCGATACGCCGGGAATTGGGATTCAATACTATTCTTGAACGATCTTTATTCGTTTCGATACGAGCACCAATAATATTAAATGCGCCTGAATCACCTATATTCCATTCGAATGCTTTATTGGCATCTCCTGCTCGAAACTGATTCTTGATTAGGTGCCAAAAAGATTGACCGTCGGATGATACAATTTTATCGGTCGTGATGCGGCCGGGCAGAATCTCCGAAAACCCATAGAGCGAAACATAGCTCCGTTCGCCGTCATATTCGCTATTCAGAATACCTACCAGCAGATGATAATACCCTGCAACATCATTCATCTTGATCGCTCGATCAGAGAGCAGGAAATCGCTTTTTGCGGTGGTGTCCGTGCGGCTGACCTTGGCATATAGATAATACTTCTTTTCGCCATTGTCGAGGTATGGTGAAAGGTATTCGCTCATCTCCCAAACCTTGTACTCCGAATCGGCATGAGAGGATGAAATCGTTCCGATGCCGAGCGTCATGTGCTGGATGAATCCGTGCGGGATATGCAACTGCTTTGCCGCATTGTCGTAGGTGATACCGTCGTTTACCGCCGTGAGGTCGGTTTTGCTGGCGACGAACCGGAATTGCAGGCTCTCATCCCCGACGAGCATCATCATCGTCTGCACGGTCAGCGGATTGATGGAGTTCGTGAAGTTGTCGAGCATTGAATCCTCCAACATCGCCATTGTTTCCCTGACATCGCGGAACCGACGCTTGGTATAGCTTACGGCGTTGCGGATGCTGTTATCTGTCGCCACCTCATTTTGCCCGATCTCCCGAAGCTGTGAAGATACGCTCTTGCCCGAAACCGAGTTTGAGATTTCGAGAACAGGGGCATACGGTGAGGTGAGGTATTCCTTGATACCCGTGATGCGGATTGCTATGCCATCGGGAACGAACTGCTCATCGGTGAACAGAACATATCCCCCGACTTTCAGCCGACCACCCACGCGGAGCCAATTCTTTTTCGCCCATAGTCCTTGCAGAGTGCCGGTAAAGGTGAATTTCGGGTCTTCGTTCTCATAGAGCTTACGGGCCGCTTCACGGAACATATCCCATGATGCCCCTGTCTTATCCGTATTGTTGCAGATATAGGCATCCGGCAGCATGATCCCGAAAATGGCGTAAGTGTCGCCGACGGCGGGCTTGAATGTTTCGTTCGGCATCGTAACCCCGTCGATCTCCTGCGGTACGAGTTCAAAGCGGCGTTCCGAGTGGTTGTATTTGAACTCGAACTGCTTATCGTCGCCCGCGAGCATTCCCTTTTGGAAACTGATCGTCGCCGTCTCGCCCTCAATGATATAGTCGTTGAAATTCAGCTCTGCGGGGATGGAGTTGTCGATGATGTCGTAGAAATTCTTCCCGACATCCATCGTTTCTACCTTTGATACCGTCCCCTCGCGGGATGGGTATATTTCGGAGCAATCAAGGCTGTCCTCCTTGACTGCATCGGAAATCTTGTCGATGCGCTCGATGGAATACCCCTCCGCATCAGATTGATAGGTGCGGCCCTCGTAAACGAGCGTCTGCGACTTCGGCAACAGCAATTCCGCCGAGCCGTATTTCGAGCGGTCGATATTGCGGTCTCCGCCCTGAACATAAAGCCGCTTGATCGGCAACTCATCGCTCTGCGTGGTGCGTCCGACACCCGGCTCGAAACCGTTCCCCTTGCCGTATGCGAGCGGCAGGGGATCATCCTTGAAATACTCGACTTTATGCAGCGAGATCGTATAGTCGTTGATTTCCCATTCGGTCTCGAATTTGTTTGCGACATCCTGCAATGCAGCATCGACGTAGGTGTGATTGAACTCGACCGTCTGCTCCGCCGCATCGAGGCATTCGCCGACTTTCCAAACTCCGGCCCCGTCGCGCTGGTTGAGATTCCAGACGATAGCTTCGACGAGTTCGTGGGGCTTGGCGCACATCGACCATTTGAGGCGTTTATCGACGGGATTACGCATCTTATACAGGCTCATGTTGTCCTCCAATGTTCCGAGGGTGAGCGTGTATTCGATATTGCGGGTTCCGTTTTTCTTGATGTTTTCCGGCGATCCGAGTTTGTATTTCACGCCTTGATACTCGCACCATGCCCCGACCGGAATTTCGACAAATTCCGATAGGGAGAATTTCAGGACGAGTTGCGGCTTGGACATGAGGGAGCGATAGCGGTAGCTGCTATCGCTCTCCTGTACGTCCAACGTCGTGTTGTTGAAATGCAGGGTCAGCATGATCTGATTTTATTCGATGTTCAGCTCGGCGCAGTCTGCGTCGATTTGGGCTTTCAACGTGGCTCTCGCTGCGAGAAAGTCCTTGTATGAGGCGATCTTCGCCTTTGCCTCGTCGCTCGACTTGGAGCCGCCATATACGCCGAGATTGGCGGCGTTGTACTCATTGATGAGCTTCTGCTCGTAGTTGGCATCCCACATTGCACGGATGGCGGCTTCCGTGATTTTGTTACTCGTAACGGTCGCCCATACAACTACCTCATAGCAGGAATACTGCTTGCGCGGAGTTTCGGCGATGGGTTTCTCGTTCCCCTCGGCAATGATCTGATGTTGCGGGGCGTCCTCTTCCTGAATATCCCAACGGTAGATGTAGCTTCCGTTGCCTACGGCCTCGAATTTAGACGGCCTTGCATCGTAATACGAACGTGTCATAGAATTGCGATTTAATGATGGTTTTTAACAAATGTTTTGAATTGGAGACTTTCGCCCATCCGTACCAACTGCATAGCTTCTGTTTGTAGTCTCTCGCGCTGATATTGAGTTTCTTATTCAGACGCGCGGCCATGCGGCAGAAATTCTGCTTGATGGATTTGCGCATGAGCGTTTGGTTGTGGTAGAATACGAACCCGACGAAATCGAGGCCGCGCCCGTGCTTGTCCGCCCGGTTCTCGGCAATCGGAAATATCTGCTCATTGCCTTTCAACGTCAATTTCAAGGCTGCGAGATACTTCTTGATGTCGGCCAGCAGGATGTGCAGCTCCTCTTTCGTGGAGGCGAGAAATACCATGTCGTCGGCATATCGGAAATAGTATCGCACCCGCTTCTCCTCCTTGATCCAATGATCGAAGTAGGCGAGCATCAGGTTTGCGAAGTATTGGCTCAAATAGTTGCCGATAGGCACGCCGTCGGTGCTGTCGATGATCGTATCGAGCAGGGCGAGCGTATCCTTGCATTTGATTTTGCGGCGGATGATGGTTTTCAATACGTCGTGGTCTATCGACGGGTAGAACTTCCGGATGTCGATTTTGAGGCAATATCGGGCGTTTTCCCGGTCTTTGATGGCCCGCTTGACATTCCGCATCGCTCCGTGAATCCCGCGGCCCTTGATGCAGCTATATGTGTCTTTTGTGAAGACCGAAACCCATATCGGTTCGAGGATATTCATGATTGCATGGTGCAGAATGCGGTCGGGGTAATACGGCAATCGAAATATGATCCTCTCTTTCGGCTCATAGATCGTGAACGTGCTGTATTCGGAGTTCTTGAATGTATGATTTTTCAGCGTTTCATGCAGGGCAAGGATATTCGCTTCACGGTTTTTGTCGTGAAGCAAGACGCCATACGAGCGGAGTTTCCCGCGCCTTGCCTTTTCATCGGCGAGGCGGAGGTTATCCAGCGATATGATCTTTTCGTATAAGTTTCCTATACGCTTCATTTCGACGCTTTGCTTTTCATATTCGGGGCGTTCGGCAGTTCGGGATGCCCGAAACCGCCTACTAACTCCTTTTTGAGGTGATATTTTTTGCCGAGAGGCAGGGTCGTTGCTCTCAAAATTTATGTTTTTACCTTTCTGAAAATCATTGGCGAGACCTGATATTCGCATTCGTATTCGAGGGCGTGTTATTCGAATTCGCATACGCAAAACCGGCATTCGAGCTGTTATTCGCATTACCGCTGAACAGGACACCGCAAGAGCAACCAACCTTTATACATTACTCCAAATAGTACCGCGTTCCCGATGCCCGCATCGTTACCCGTCGCGGGAATTTGTCCATTTCCCGAATCTTGGCGAGGACATATTTGATTTCCCGCGAATTGGTGAAGAACTTGCGTGCATCGCGGTCGTGATCGTCCCGATTCATCTTGATCTTGACGAGCGTCCGATTCTCTCCGAACTTCGTTTTCACTCCCTCGATGTAGTCGCAGACCCAAAAGGTGAGGTTTATCAACTTCTGCTGCGTCGTTTCGGGGCAGTTAAAATGCTTGTTGGTTTCGTCGGCGGGGATTTTCAGGAAATCCAGCGAACCGTCATCTTCCATCGGATTATGGTTATTCTCCATTGTCGTATCGTTTAATTATTGGCCGAGCGTGTTTTCTGTGGCGTTATCCGTTATGCGGGGATAAAGCAAAGGCGAGACCCGATAGTCGCATGCGTATTCGAGGGCGCGTTATTCGAATTCGCATACGCAAAACCGGCATGCGAGCCG
>OLZD01000203.1_pt1 | contig 22441 bp, 18 predicted proteins | sample 1673451 | NCBI WGS metagenome assembly OLZD01 (sample SAMEA103958112, study PRJEB25191) | human gut metagenome | biome: human-associated habitat [ENVO:00009003]; feature: intestine environment [ENVO:2100002]; material: feces | place: Germany | collected 2013/2015 | reverse complement strand
TGAGATGGTTAAGTACTCCAACAACAACATCCTGGCTCAGGCAGGTCAGGCTATGCTGGCTCAGTCCAATCAGGCTAACCAGGGCGTACTGTCTCTGTTACAGTAAGCTTAAGCTGAGATCAGGTTGTTTCCAAAGAGGAACGAACCATATCTGTAAGAGTTATGTAAGAACCAAAGGGCAGTCCATGACGGGCTGCCCTTTTACTTTCTAATATTTTTGCACTTGTAAAGCCATCATAAGGACTTCCTGTAAAACTTTAGATAAATGTAGGAAATCGATGAATTTGTGCTGTTAACAGCTTATTTCCAATTCCTTTGAATACTTTTCATAATAGTCAATAGCAGCTTTCGGAGGGATAGAGAGATCATTTTCTAATTTTTGGATGATATCTTCCTTTGACATACCAAAGGTTTTGCATAATTGAACAATCGATTTAGCTCTGCCTTCCTCTACGCCATCCCTGTAAATAACTCTCTTTTCCGCCTCAGCATCATATTCGAAAAACACCATATCAATAACCTCCTTCTTATTCTCATGCAAAAATTCCTTCAAAATATCTTTCTTAATACACACATCCACTGCCTGAACGATGGCCTGTCGATTTGGATACACTTTTGCCTGCTTGCGGACTTCTGCAACGAACTGAGCATACTCCTTTAAAATTTGGCAGGCATCCATCAGCTCGGCGTTGAACCCGAGATTGATATTGATTATCTGTACCTGTAATTCAAGCTGAGGAATCTCTTCCTTATTCCGGTAGGCACTGGACAGCTTCAGGGTGCTGTATTCTGGGAGAGGATCCGTTCCGTTATAAAACACTACAAAATGTGGAGTATCCAGCATCTGTAACTTGTTGGAATAAAGCAGGTTATCTGTGCTCATCTTTGAATATTCACTTGCCAGATACAGCAAAAAGCGATACGGCATATTGGGATTCAAGGTGGACTGGTGCTCAAAAAACCATAGATCAAAATCCACCACAAATGACAGGTCGTTCTGTAAGCTTAGGTAAACCGCATTTTCCAAAGTTGTAATATGCAGTAGCTCCGGATCTTCATAATGCGAGTGATTCAGCGCATTGTACAGCGAGAGCAGCTTCTCCTTGTCATGAAATATTTTCCGGAACACCAGATCCTTATAATTTCGCTTTCCGGAAGCAGGTATTGCCACAGCCACATTCCCCGGCGCAGCCGCTACCGTATTTCCATATGAAATTTCTTCCGCAACAAATTTTTTCCAGAATCTCGACACAGTATTCATTAAATACTCCTCCGAAAAATAGTTGCTGGTCATATTATTTTGTTTTAACTCCATAAATCTCCTTTCTGTTGCAAAATAAATGTAAAAATAAAATAAAACGACACAAAAAAACAAATATTTTCCATATAAAAAATAATAAGGGGAAACTTTGACCACTGACGGGTCTATAAGATTTTTTGAAAGAAGAAAACTTACTTTTAATACCACCATACCATAGGGATTCCTTATTGGCAAGTCTGAAAAATGTTACAAAAAAACTACAAAAAATCCAGAAAAATGTTACAGAACGCTTCTAAAGTTTTACTTTCCCGGCATTTTGGGGTAAGATAAGCAGTATAGGTTCCTAAGGAACAGAAAGAGAGGGTTACTATAATTATGAGATTTCAGGACATGCCTTATGAAAGAATAGATTTTGCCAAAGTGCAGGAGGAGATGGGAGAACTGATCCGGGAGCTGGAGGCGGCGAAGAGCGGGGAGGAGCAGTTCGTGGTGCATAAGAAGTACTATGCGCTGACGGACCGTGTCATGACGCTGATGACGATCGCGAATATCCGCTTCGACATTGATACCTCCGATAAATTTTACGAGGAAGAGCATAAATACTACGATGAGCAGGGTCCGGTATTCAGCAATCTGGTGCTGGCTTATCAGAAGAAATTATATGAATCCCCCTACAGAGCTTATCTGGAGGAGAAGATCGGTCCGGTCGCGTTCAAGAATATGGAGCTGGCACAGAAGTCCATGAGTGAGGCATTGATCCCGTTGATGCAGGAGGAGAACTCCCTGACCATGGAGTATGACAAGCTCATCGCCGGTGCGAAGATCGACTTTGACGGCAGGGAACTGAATCTGTCTCTGTTACGGCCCTATCTGGTGAATTCCGACCGCAATGTCCGCAGACAGGCATGGGAGAAGATGAGTGCCTTTTTCCTGGAAAATGAGGAAAAACTGGACAGCATTTACGACAAATTGGTGAAAAACCGTACCGCGCAGGCAAGGGCAATGGGCTATGAAAATTACCTGGAGCTGGGATATTACCGGATGAACCGCAACTGCTACGGCAAGGACGAGGTAGAGGCTTTCCGCAGGCAGATCAAGGAGTATTTCGTACCCTTCGCAGAGAAACTGCATGACCGCAGAAGACAGCGTCTGGGTCTGGAGAAGCTCAGCTATATCGACGAGCAGGTATATTTTAAGGACGGCAACCCGGCACCCACCGGAACCCCCGAAGAGATCATGGCTGCCGGACAGAAGATGTACCGTGAGCTGTCTCCGGAGACAGCGGAATTTTTTGATTTCATGATGGAGAACCAGTTATTTGATGTCCTGGGACGCAAGACGAAGAAAGCAGGCGGTTACATGACCTATCTGCCCCTCTATCATGCACCTTTTATCTTCGCCAACTTTAACGGTACCAGCGGTGATGTGGACGTCATCACGCATGAGTGTGGTCATGCGTTCCAGGGGTATCTCGCTGCACAGGATCCTATCAGAGAGCATGCGGATATCGGCATGGAGACTGCAGAGATCCATTCCATGTCCATGGAATTTTTCACGGAGAAATGGATGAACCTGTTCTTCGGCGACCGGGCGCAGGATTATGTGGAGATGCATCTGGAGGATGCGGCTGCGTTTATCCCTTACGGTTGTATGGTGGATGAGTTCCAGCATATCGTCTATGAACACCCGGAGCTGACCCCGGCCGAGAGAAAGCAGGCATGGAGCCGTCTGGAGCGGGAGTACAAGCCTCATCTGGACTACGAGGGAGATCCTTTCTTCGGACAGGGAGGATTTTGGCAGAAGCAGCTGCACATTTACGACTACCCTCTGTATTATATCGATTACTGCCTGGCACAGACCTGTGCACTACAGTACAAGGTGAAGATGGATGCCGATTTTACAGAGGCGTGGAAGAGCTATCTGAAGCTGTGCAGGCTGTCTGCCAGCGATTTTTACACCAATATGATCAAAGAAGTCGGACTGGACAGCCCTTTTGAGCCCGGATGTGTGAAAAATATCGTGGAAAAACTTGAAAAATATGTGAAATAGCTTTCTTTTTCCGCTAAAATACGGTAAAATAAGGAGTCATTGGACTTAAGACGCTAGGAAGGAGACATGTAAGCGATGTCTAAGAATGAAAAAGTTACAGAAAATAAGGAACAAAAAGAACAAACTGAACAGAAGGTCATGACAAAATATGACCGTAAGGTACAGAAGCGTAAAGAAGAGAAGGAAAAGGAGAAAAAGGAAGAGCGCATCAGCACAACAGTCGGGATCGTATTCCTCGTTGCTTTGGTATGCCTGGTGGCATCTTTCCCGATCCGGACCTATCTGGCAACCCATGAGACTTATGTAGTGATCAATGGGGAAGAGGTGAATAAGGTAGAATTTGATTATGCCTACAACACCTCCAAGAACAACTACATTACACAGTACGGAAGCTATTTAAGCTATTTCGGACTGGATACCAGCAAGGATCTGTCCACCCAGATGTATTCCGAGACTCTGACCTGGCAGGACTATTTTGAGCAGAATGCTGTAGAGAGCCTGAAGCAGAATAAGGCGCTGATGGCAGAAGCCAAAGCAGCCGGCTTCACCTACGATACCACGGATGAGTACAATACTTTCAAGGAGACCATCAAAACCTCCGCTGCAGCCGCAGGCGTATCTGATAAGGAATATGTACGTTCCATCTACGGAAGCTATGCAACCATGGGCCGTATCGAAGAATATGTGAAGAACGACATGGTAATGAACGCTTATTATCAGAAGCTGCAGGAGGACAATGCTCCCAGTGATGATGAGATCCAGAGCTATTATGAGGAAAATAAGGCAACCTACGATTCCGTAGACTACCGCCTGACCACGATCGAAGCTGATCTGCCCACCGAGCCTACCGAACTGGCAGATCCCGTAGAGGAGACTGCTGCCGATACTACAGGTTCCACCGATGGAACCGCAGCTACTGACAGCACACAGGATACCGCTTACCAGCCTTCCGATGCTGAGATCGCCAAGGCCATGGAAGATGCCAAGGTACTGGCTGACGATGCGGAGCAGACCGTGGCAAAAGACGGCGAAGCACACGAGAATGAGAAGAAGTCTTCCGTGAACTACCTGATCTCCGACTGGCTGTTCGATGATGCCAGAAAGGCAGGAGACACCACCGTCATTACTAACGACAACAGCCATTGCTACTATGTCGTGGCATTTGAGAAGAGATATCTGGATGAGACTCCTTCCGCAGATGTACGTGTGATCATTCCCACCGAGGATAAGACCGGTGAAGAGATCCTGGAGGAGTGGAAGAACGGTGCAGCTACCGAGGACAGCTTCGCAGAATTGTGCAAGAAGTATACACAGGATACTTCCGCAGTAGAGAACGGCGGTCTGTTCGAGCAGGTAACCAAGACCGGTATGACCGAGGAGCTGAGCAACTGGATCTTCGACAGCAGCCGTCAGGCAGGAGATACCGTAGCCATCACTGTCAGTGACAGCACCTATGTACTTTACTACATCGGACAGGATCAGCCTGAGTGGAAGATCAACATCAAGAATACGCTGGTATCCGATACAATGAGTCAGCATATGCAGGATATTACCGCAGATGTAACGGTAGAGGATCCCAAGGGTAAGCTGAATTATCTGAAGGTGCAGGCAGAGGAATCCGCGGCTGCTGAGACTGAGACTGCAACAGCAGAGACCCAGGAGATCACCGAGGAATAGACCGCTGCTACCGAAGAGACCGCAACACAGGCACAGTAAGGCTTGCCGGGGAACAGAACATAGACAACAGACAAGTACCTGTTTCACTGCGCAAGCAGAAGAGACAGGTACTGTTAGATTAGAGGAGAAAAGAAATGCAGGAAAAGGTTCTGGTATTAGACATTGACGGAACACTGACCAATTCCAAAAAAGAGATTACAGAAGCTACAAAACAGGGAATCTGGAATATTTTACAGCATGGACACAAGGTGATCCTGGCTTCCGGACGTCCCACGCCCGGTATGCGGAAATGTGAAGAGGAACTGGAGTTGAAAAAATACGGCGGATATCTTCTGTCCTTTAATGGGGCCCGTATCGTGGAATGTAAATCAGGAGAAGTGGTCTATCAGAGAACACTGCCCCTGTCCATTGTACCCGGATTGTATGAATTCGCCAAAGCGAATGGCTGCGGACTGATCACTTATCAGGGAGAGGGAGTCATCTCCGCATTTGAGCCGGATAAATATGTGCAGTTAGAAGCGAGGATTAACGGAATCCCCATTAAAATGGTGGATGATTTTGTATCCTACGTAGATTTTGATATCAACAAATGTCTGATGACGGCATCGGAAGAGATTGCCCCCGAACTGGAGAAACAGCTGCAGGAAAAATACAGTGATGTGGCAAGCATCTACCGTTCCGAGCCCTATTTCATTGAGATCATGCCCAAGGATGTGAATAAAGCAACTTCTCTCGATCACATGCTGGAGGGCATGGGACTGACCAGAGAGAATGCGATCTGCTGCGGTGACGGCTACAACGACATCTCTATGATCGAATATGCGGGAACCGGCGTAGCAATGGGGAATGCCCAGCCGGCGGTCAAGGAAGCTGCAGATTACATCACCGGTACTAACGATGAGGACGGGCTGGTGGAAGTCATCGATAAATTTATCATGAAACCGGAGCAGGAATAGCCTTTCTTAGAAACAAACAATAGACACAAAGCAGTAACAAGCGAAAAATCACAGAGCAATGAGCGTGTGTGATTTTTGCAAAAGAGGATATATATGATTCAGATACAAATACCTGAAAAAGCGAAATATATCATAGAGACTATACAGAATGCCGGGTTTGAAGCCTATGTGGTAGGCGGCTGCGTGCGGGATTCCATCCTGGGCAGATGCCCGGAGGACTGGGACATTACTACTTCGGCGAGACCGGAGCAGGTGAAGGCGCTGTTCCGTCGTACCATCGACACCGGGATCCAGCACGGTACCGTGACGGTCATGTTGGACAAAGAGGGCTTCGAGGTCACCACTTACCGCGTGGATGGAAAATACGAAGACAGCAGACATCCTAAGGAGGTCACTTTTACCCCGAATCTGGAGGAAGATTTAAAACGCCGGGATTTCACGATCAATGCTATGGCATATAATGAAACAGAAGGTCTGATCGATATCTTCGGTGGTTTACAGGACATCGAAGCGAAGCTGATCCGCTGCGTGGGCAATCCGGAGGAACGTTTCGGAGAGGATGCTCTGCGCATCATGCGTGCCATTCGTTTCTCTGCGCAGTTAGGCTACGAGATCCACGAGGACACCGAGGCGGCGATCCGGAAGCTGGCACCGACTTTGCAGAAGATCAGTGCAGAACGGATCCAGGTGGAATTGACCAAGCTGTTGATCTCCCCTCATCCTGACACCTTGCGGGATGCTTATGACATGGGTGTCACGAAGGTGATCCTGCCGGAATTCGATGCCATGATGGAGACTCCTCAGAAGCATAAGCACCATAAATACAACGTGGGGGAGCATACCATACATGCTCTCATAGAGATCGCGCCTGAGAAGAATCTGCGGTATGCTATGCTGCTTCATGATATCGGCAAGCCTGAGACACTTACCGTGGATGAAGACGGCACCACCCATTTTCACGGACATCCTGCAGTGGGTGAGGAGATGGCACGCAGGATCCTGAGGAGACTCAGATTTGATAATGATACAGTGGCAGTGGTGACCCGGCTGGTAAGATACCATGATTATGGTAATGATGTGACACCTGACCTGCGGATCGTGCGGAGAGCTGTGAACAAGATCGGGGAAGATATCTTCCCGCTATTGTTCCCGGTGAGACAGGCGGATATCCTGGCACAAAGCGATTATCTGCGGGCAGAGAAGCTGGAGAACCTGGAGCTCTGGAAGAAGTTATATGAAGAGATGTTGGAGAAAAAGCAGTGCGTATCCTTGAAAACGCTGGCTGTCACCGGCAGAGATCTCATTACTATGGGAATGAAGCCCGGCAGGGAGTTGGGCGATATGCTGCAGAAGCTATTGGAACTGGTCTTAGAGCACCCGGAGCAGAATACCAGAGAACAACTGCTGGAAAAGGCGGGCGAACTGGCAGCAGGCAAAGAGTGAGCATACTTTTATAAGATCTCTCATAAGATAGCGTAGGAACCGTCAAACCGGTTAAGTACATATCTTAGGAGGGGTTGTAAGTGAATGACAGAGCGGTGGCACTGCTGGAGCAGTATGAGATAGAGGTATTGCGTACCCGAAAAGGGCGGGGGGCGATTCTGTGCGATACACAGCAGGGCTGCCTGATCTTCAAGGAATATACAGGACGCGAGGAACAGCTGCGTCTACAGGAACAGGTGCTTAAGCATCTGGAGGCTTGTGGGAATATCTCTGCGGAGAGACTGCTCGCCACCAGAGAGGGCGCACTGTCGGTCACGGACAGAGATGGTGTCAGATATATTCTGAAGACCTGGTGGGAAGGCAGAGAATGTAACATCCGTGACAGGGAAGAATGCATGGAAGCCATGCGCCTGCTGGCCGGACTTCACAAGGATCTGGAATTTATTCCCACGTTTCCCGAGATGGAAGGGATACCCACACCGGTCATCCGTAGATTCCTTCCGAGTCGAGAGTATGAGAAGCATAACAAAGAATTGAAGAGGGCCCGGAGATTCTTAAAACAGCGGAGCCAGAAGACCTGGTTCGAGATCCGGCTGGCTGCCGTGATGGATCCTTTTTTGGAAGAGGCCGGTCAGATCTGTGAGGAATGGAAAAAGATAGAAAATTCACATGACGTAGAAGCGGGAGAAACCTTCTGCTTTTGCCATGGTGATTATCAATATCACAATATTTTGCGCCAGGACAGAGGATTTTTCCTGGTGAATTTTGAAAAATGTCAGGCAGACGGTCCCATAAGGGATCTTTATCTGTTGCTGCGTAAACTGTTGGAGAAAAGTGATTGGGATTGTAACCGGGGGGAAGCCCTGCTGGCAGCTTATGAATCCGTCAGACCGCTGAATCCCTTCGAGAGACAGGATCTGTTCTACAGATTGTCTTATCCCGAAAAATTATGGAAGATCGTGAATTTCTATTACAATTCGGGAAAAGCATGGATTCCGGAAAAAAATCAGGAAAAACTGGACCGGCTGCTGGAACAGGAGACCGCCCGAAAAAAATTCCTAAGGATTCTGAGACCATAAGATCATAAGATCGGATAGACACTAAGGTACGGGAGAGGAGACAAAAGCATGAACAAAAGATATCTGATGAAAGCAGTAGCATGCATTTGGCTTATGACAATATTGTCAATAACTGGCTGCGGGCAGAAAGCTGCCACGGAAGGAAATACAGAGACGCAGACACAGACGGAAGCGGAGCGTGTGGATACCGGATTCGTGGTGACGAATCCGGACAGCTATGATTCTGCGGATACTGCTGTACTGGTGGATATTAACGAAGTTGACAAAACTGTCACTTTGTTGAATCTGGATATCTGCAGGCGATATACGCTATCCATGGACGGAACCACCCGTTTCGGGGATAAATACGGCAAGGCGATCTCTCTGGATCAGCTGCAGGAGGGTGATATTGTGGATGTGACTTTTCTGAAGACACAGAAACACCTGACATCCATGCAGCTGGCACAGACGGCATGGCAGTATGATAGTGTGGAGCGCTATGAGTTGAATGCGGTGAGGCACGAGGTAAGCATCGGCGGAGAAACCTATAAGCTGTCCAAAGACACGCAGTATTTTTCCCAGGGGCACAGTATAGAAGAGATCGATCTGAATCCATCCGATATTCTTACGTTCCATGGAATTGACAGTACGGTGCTCAGCGTGGTCGTGGAAAAGGGTCATGGATATCTCCGGCTGGTCAATGATGAGAATTTCGTGGGTGGATGGCTGGAGATCGGACAGACACAGATCGTGAGGATCACGGAGGACATGCTGGTGACGGTGCCGGAAGGCAGTTATCAGGTGGATATCAGCTGCAGCGGAGGAGGCGGTACGAAGTATGTAGTGATCAATCGTAACGAAGAGACAACCCTGGATATCGGAGATCTGGAGGTTGCGGAGGCGAAGTACGGCATGGTGCTGTTTTCCATGAACCCGGCCGATGCGGAGCTATATATTGACGGAAGTCAGGTGGATCCTTCCCAGCCGGTCTCACTGGAGTACGGAATCCACCAGATCATAGCAAAAGCGAACGGCTATAAATCTCTGACACAGTATCTCCGGGTAGGACAGGAATCTGCCGGAGTGGATGTGCAATTAGATAAAGTGGATTCCGACAGTGAGGAAAGCAAAGGAAGTACAGAAAGCTCGTCGTCTGCAGGCAGCTCTTCCACCGGTACTGCTTCCGGCAGTACTTCTGCGACGGCAGACACCACAACCACCTACTATCGGGTACACATTGATGCACCGGAAAACGTGGAAGTATATCTGGACGGTAACTATGTGGGAATCTCACCCTGTAGCTTCAAAAAGACATCGGGAAGTCATGTGATCACACTGCGGAAGTCCGGATATGAGACCAGGAGTTATACGGTTCAGGTGGACGATGAACAGAAGGATGTATCGTACTCTTTTGTGGATCTGACAGTTAGTTCCCAAACTTCAAAATAATCTTTGAAAAGGCACAGGAAATGCTGTAAATATGCGGAAATGCCTTGACAAAAGGGATAAAAACAGATATATATATTTATAGACGTTTCAAAAGAACTATTTTCGAGCGTAAATTTAATCACGAAACTCATTATAGGAGGAGTTCAATATGAACAAAACAGAATTAGTTGCAGCTATGGCTGATCAGGCTGGTCTTTCCAAGAAGGACGCAGAGAAGGCATTAAAGGCTTTCACAGATGTTGTTGCCGAAGAGTTAAAGAAGGATGGTAAGGTTCAGTTAGTTGGCTTCGGTACTTTCGAAGTATCCAGCAGAGCAGCAAGAGAAGGTAGAAATCCTCAGAGCGGCAAGCCCATGAAGATCGCTGCTTCTAAGGCTCCTAAGTTCAAGGCTGGTAAAGCATTAAAGGATATGCTGAACGCATAATAGAAGCTGATTTTTCAGAGACTCGAGAGGACAACCTTTCGGGTCTCTTTCGTTATGAGAAATAGTTTTCAGAAGGAGAGGAAACCCATGAGACTGGATAAATATTTAAAGGTGTCCCGCCTGATCAAACGCCGTACTGTGGCCAACGAAGCCTGCGACAGCGGCAGAGTATTGATCAACGACAAACCGGCAAAGGCATCTGCCAATGTAAAAGAGGGAGACATCATCACGATCTCTTTCGGTAACAAGGAAGTAAAGGTAGAAGTGCTGGATGTTCAGGAGACAGTGAAAAAAGAAGAAGCAAAAGAACTCTTTCGTTATGTATAAATATGTATAAATTTCCAATGACTCCCATAAGATGAATTGTAGCTTTGAATAGTTATGATAAATTGCAATGTGACACAGATGGGAGGAAGTATGGAAGATTTAAACACAACAGGGCGTATGCATAAAATAATTATGACCAACAGACGAACCTGCACGGTGAACGGTGTCAATGATGTGCTTTCTTTTGATCTGCGGGAGATTCTGCTGGAGACGGAACAGGGGATGCTGATGATCCGCGGAAATGAACTGCATGTGAATCGGCTGACCCTGGATAAAGGGGAAGTGGACATTGACGGCCGGATCGACAGCTTCGTATATTCGGATACCGCAGCATCCGGGGAGAAGCAGGAGTCATTTTTCGCCAGGCTGTTCCGTTAATGAATGAAAATGTTTTTCTGCTGCATGCGTTTCTCCTGGGAATAGAGATTACTTTTCTGTATGATATACTGCGGATTCTGCGGAGGGTTTTTACACATGGCAACGGTATGGTGTCACTGGAGGATATTGCCTTCTGGATCTATTGTGCGGGAAAAGTGTTTTTACTGATGTTCCGGGAGAGCAATGGGAACCTGAGATGGTTCGCCGTGCTGGGGGCAGTATTGGGAATGTATCTGTATCACAGGACGCTAAGTCCCCTCCTGGTAAAATATGTCTCCGGATTTCTCAACATGCTCTTAAACCCGATTCATAAGGCGTTGCGGATATCCGTAAGATGGGTAAAAAAGAAGTTGACGAGACTTCGGAAAATGCTTAAAATATTCATAGAAAGGAGATGCGCGTATGGCAAGGGGAAAAAGACGAGTAGCCTACCGCAGGAGACATCAGAACCGGTTCAGCCTGTTCCTGGTGAGCCTGGTCGTATTGATGATCATGGTAGTCGTTGCGGTGCGAAGCGTGGAATTACAACGGAAGATCGCAGGATATGATACCCAGATCGCAAGCCTGAGTGCACAGATCGATGCGGAGACCGCCAGAGCGGAAGAGATCGAGGAGTATCGCAAGTATACGCAGACCAAGGCTTATGTGGAGGAAGTGGCGAAGGATAAGCTGGGACTGGTGTATGAAGGTGAGATTCTTTTTAAAGAGGACAATTAAGCAGGGAGACTGATTCTCAACAGTGGACCTGCTTTTTTTGTCGCAAAAAATGAAGGTAACATTCCCCCGAATTTGACAAAAAGAAAGAAACAGTGGCTCTATAATCGTGAAGACAGAAAGGGGAATAGTCATGGTGATAGGGAAACGGGAACAGAAAAATCCAGAACAGAAGTTATGTGCACAGGTATCCATGCTGTGTCGGCAGAAGCTGTTGGGGTATGCGGAGAGTTTTGAGGAATTGGGGAGAAGTTTTCACGACGAAGCGAGGATTGTGGGAGATGACAGACAGAGTATTCTGGAGAAATGTCTGCTGCAGCAGAGCAGGCAGGTCATGGGGGATCATCTGCAGACGGTCGCACGGATCATGGAACAAGTGGCCGGAGAAGAGATGTGTTACCGGCCGGTAGAGGAAAAGCGAAGAAAAAACCTCGTCCAGGCATTGCATAGTGAGGGGATCGCGGCAGCAGAGTTATGTTATATTCGAAAAAAAGGTGCTGCCGCAAACGGTATCAGCATGATACTTTCCACGGAGAGATCCGGCTGTAAGGCCTCGCAGGCAGCAGATATGCTTACCGTACTTTTGGGGAAGCATCTGCAGCCGTCGCCGGGAAGTCCCTATCTCATAGAGAGGGAACCACACTGTTTTCAGTTTACAGAAGAACCGAAATATGTGGCCCTTACCGGAGTGAGCCGGGCAGTAAAAGAGGGAGAGAAAATATCCGGGGATCAGTATGCCATGCTGGAATCGGAAAAAGGAAGACTGTTATTGCTGTTATCCGACGGAACCGGTGCGGGAGAAGATGCCAGCCGGGGCAGCGGCAGAGTATTGGATCTCATGGAAAAAATGCTGGAGGCGGGATTTGACATCGAAGAATCCGTAAATATGCTGAACTCCGCATTGTATGCGCAGAATGAGGAGGAAGATCATCCGACGGTGGATATCTGCAGCCTGGATCTGTACAGCGGAGAGTGCGAGATCTGCAAAGTCGGAGGTGCGGCCACTTTTCTGAAAGAAAGCGTCGGAACAGAGTGTATCGGAGGAGAAAGTCTGCCGCTGGGGATTTTTCAGAAAGCGCAGTCGGAAGTCCGGGTGCGGCAGCTGGCAGCGGGTGACCTGCTCATCATGATGACGGACGGTGTGCTGGATGCACTGGAGGATGAATGTGAGGAGCGGATGCGGGATATGATAGAGGCATTGGAAGAACAGAATCCGCAGGAGATCGCAGAGAAGATACTTTCTTATGCCATATGCAGTTGTGGGGGCAGGATCCGGGATGATATGACGGTGTTTGTGCTGTGCTTGTGGGAGAATGCGTGATTGCTGCCTTGATTTTTTCGCATAATTAGGATAGAGTTAAATCATGAATACATGGATGGATACACGAGAAAAAGTATTTGCATATATAAAAGAGCATCAAATGCTGCAACCCGGTGACCGTGTGGTGGCCGGGGTTTCCGGAGGGGCAGACTCGGTTTGCCTCTTATTTTTGTTACTGGAATGGAGGAGAGAATTCCCGCTGGACATTGCGGTGGTCCATGTCAATCACGGGATCCGGCCGGAAGCCGGTGAGGATGCCCGGTATGTGGAAAAATTGTGTGGAGAACATAAAATCCCGTTTTTCCTGACGGAAGCCGATGTGCGGCAGCGGTCAATTCTGGAAAAATGTTCCGAAGAAGAAGCCGGCCGCAGAACAAGGTATGAAGCTTTTGACAAAGCTGCGGAGGAATGGGGAGCCACGAAGATCGCGGTAGCGCATAACAGCAATGACCGCAGCGAGACGCAGCTGTTTCATCTGTTCCGGGGCAGCGGCATCCGGGGACTGGCAAGCATCCTCCCGGTGAGAGGTCGGATCATACGACCGATCCTGTGCCTGGAGAGATGGGAGATCGAGGACTTTTTAACACAACAGGGAATTTTCTACTGTAAGGATGCTACCAACGATGAGGACGATTACACCAGGAATCGGATACGGCATCATATTTTACCCTATGCGGAGCAAAACATTGCGCGGGGCTGTGTGGCGCACATGAACCAAACAGCGGAGCTGCTGGCGGAGACGGAGGAATATCTGGAGCTGCAGACGGCGGAGGCAGTGAACAGATGCATACGGAGCATAAAGGCTCCGGGCAGTGCGCTGCAGCCGGATGTGAGCAGTCAGGCACAAGAGGTGCATATCGCGGTGGAACCTTTTCTGACGCTACATCCGGTGATCCGTAAAAGACTTTTGTATGAAGAGGTAAAAAGACTTTCTCCCGGGCAGAAAGACATCACCTATCAGCATATTACGGAGCTTCTGACATTGTTTACGCAGGAAGGAAACCGGACAATCTGCCTTCCCTTCGGAATCCGCGGCAGACGGCAATATGAACAGGTCATCCTGACAATACAGACGATGCAGACAACGAAAGCTGCGGACAGCGACGAGCAGACTGCTGTTGCGACACCGCTCTGGCAGCAGCGGGATCCGGATATGATTCCGGGACAGAAGAAAACAGTGGAGTGCGCGCTGGGAACTTTGGAATATTCCGTATGGGAAGCGTCCCATGGACTTGAAAAAAACCAAGAAGTTCCCACAAATCAGTATACGAAATGGTTTGATTATGATAAAATAAAAAAATGTCCGATGATACGAACACGGCAGACAGGGGACTATCTGACCATTGCAGACGGCAGAGGCGGAATGATCCGTAAATCATTAAAAAGCTATTTTGTCGATCAGAAAATTCCTCGCAAGGAGCGCGACAGACTGCCGATCCTGGCAGAAGATGAGCACGTGCTGTGGGTCATGGGATACCGCATCAGCGAATATTATAAAGTAACGGAGAATACAAAACGTATTTTAAAGGTACAATTAATAAGAAAGGAGTTCGCCTAAGAGCGAAGAGACAAAAGAAAATGGCAGAACATATTAGAGTACTGTTGACAGAAGAGGAAGTAGATAAGAGAATTCAGGAGATCGGAGAACAGATCAGTAAGGACTATGCAGGTAAGCAGGTACACCTTGTATGTGTACTGAAGGGCGGCAGTTTCTTCATGTGTGAGCTGGCAAAGCGTATCACCGTTCCCGTATCTCTGGATTTCATGTCTGTATCCAGCTATGGCAGCGACACCAAGTCCAGCGGTGTGGTGAAGATCGTAAAAGACCTGGATGAATCCCTGAAGGATAAGGATGTTATCGTAGTAGAGGATATCGTAGACAGTGGAAGAACCTTAAGTTATCTGTTAGAGATGCTTCGTGACAGAGGACCGGCTTCTTTACGTCTGTGCACTCTGTTGGACAAGCCGGAGAGAAGAGTCATCGATGTTCATGTAGATTATACCGGATTTAATATTCCCGATGAATTTGTAGTGGGCTACGGTCTGGATTATGATCAGAGATATCGTAATCTGCCTTACATCGGTGTGGTAGAATTCGATTAAGCAATACGAAGATGTAGGAGGCCCGTGAAGTTGAAACAAAACGGCAGAACAATTAATTCTTATTTTATTTTTATCATACTTCTGGTCATGGTGATCGTAGGACTCAATCTGTTGAGCAACCGGGAAGAGGACTATACCAGAGCAGAATTCATCGCAGATCTGGATGCCGGAAATGTATCTGAGATCGTAATACAGCCGAATGGAGAAGCCCCTACCGGCTATCTGGAGATCCAGATGAAGAACGGACTGAATCATAAGCTGTATGCTACGGATATCACCGAGCTGGAGACACTGGTTCGCGAGTACGGATTTGACCCCGTAGTGAATGACATTGAGAGAGAGAACTGGTTCCTTACTTATATGCTGCCGATGCTGGCAGTACTGGCTGTAGGTGTATTCCTTTTCATGATGATGAATGCCCAGCAGGCCGGTGGCGGTAACGGTAAAATGATGAACTTTGGTAAGAGCCGGGCCAAAATGTCCATGGGTGACAAGAGCGTCACCTTTGCACAGGTAGCAGGCCTGAAGGAGGAAAAAGAGGAACTGGAGGAAATCGTCGATTTTCTGAAAGAACCCGGAAAATACACCGGCGTCGGTGCGAGGATTCCCAAGGGTGTTCTGTTGGAGGGACCTCCCGGAACCGGTAAGACTCTGCTGGCGAAAGCCGTGGCAGGCGAAGCCGGAGTACCTTTTTTCAGCATCTCCGGATCTGATTTCGTGGAAATGTTCGTCGGTGTCGGCGCATCCCGTGTGCGCGATCTGTTTGAAGAGGCGAAACACAATGCGCCCTGTATCGTGTTCATCGATGAGATCGATGCCGTGGCAAGACGCCGTGGTACCGGTATGGGCGGCGGACACGATGAGAGAGAGCAGACCCTGAACCAGTTACTGGTAGAGATGGATGGTTTCGGTGTCAACGAAGGCATTATCGTTATGGCAGCTACGAACCGTGTGGATATTCTCGATCCTGCGATCCTGCGTCCCGGACGATTCGACCGTAAGGTAGCGGTAGGGACTCCGGATGTGGGCGGCAGAGAAGAAATACTGAAGGTACATGCGAAGAATAAACCCCTGGGAGATGATGTAAATCTACAGCAGCTCGCACAGACTACCGCAGGATTTACCGGAGCGGATCTGGAGAATCTGTTGAACGAGGCAGCGATCATCGCAGCGAAGGAGAATCGCTCCTTTATCGCGAATAAAGATGTTAAGAGGGCGTTTGTCAAAGTAGGAATCGGTGCAGAGAAGAAGAGCCGCATTATTTCCGACAAGGAGAAGAAGATTACGGCATATCACGAGGCAGGTCATGCGATCCTGTTCCATGTGCTGCCGGATGTGGGACCTGTCTACACCGTATCCATTATTCCTACCGGTGTGGGAGCTGCCGGTTACACCATGCCTCTGCCGGAAAAGGATGAGATGTTCGCCACCAAGAGCCGTATGCTCCAGGATATCATGGTATCTTTGGGCGGACGTATCGCAGAGGAGATCATCTTCGGAGATATTACCACCGGAGCATCCAGTGATATTAAGAAAGCCACCAAGACAGCTCGTCGTATGGTAACCCGTTACGGAATGTCTGATAATATCGGTGTCATCTGTTATGACGATGACGATGATGAAGTCTTCATCGGTAAGGATCTGGCACATGCCAAGGCTCACAGTGAGGAGATTTCCGGTGAGATCGATAAGGAAGTCAAGCGCATCATAGATGACTGCTATACCAAGGCAAAAGATATTATTATGCAGCATGAGAAGGTACTTCACAGTTGTGCTAAGCTTCTGTTAGAAAAGGAAAAGATCAACAGAGAAGAGTTTGAAGCACTTTTCGTATAGGAAAAGGTTTTCGAGGGCGTTTCGTAGATTTGGTAGTATTGTACAAACTGCTTTTGTGAAAAATAAACAAAAACAAATATTCATTTTTGTAATATTTGTGAATTTTGAGAATAGTAAAAACTAGTAGTGCATGCTATTATAATACTCGTAACCCCCCCAATACATTATATAGTTTTTTGCTATACCCCATAAGAAAGAAATACCTTCTCTAAAAAGGACAGTCCTCCCAAGACTGTCCTTTTTACTGTTCAAAACAAGTCAGGCTGTTGTCAGATGTAAGGAAAAAGGGTATAATTACATATGTGTGTGCTGCACAGGTAAGAATAGCAGGAGCATAATATAGATAGTAAGACATTAGTCTCAGAAAGGATAGATACTATGGATCTGGAGCGATTACGTCGAACAGAATATAATCAGCAGTATATTGCTGCCATGAGACCCGTATTTAACAGAAGAGCTCTTTTTACGGATACAAGTGCGGAGTATGTGATCCCGGAAGAGCCGGAACCATATTCCGAGGTGACGATCCGTTTCCGTACCGCCAGGAACAACGTGGACAGGATATTCCTCGTAAGCGGTGGACAGAAGCATCTCATGGTACGAGTGGAGAGCAATAATGATTTTGATTACTATGCTTATGTGATGCGTCTGGATGATCAGAAGGTATCCTACTACTTTGAGGTACAGACCGGCAGGATCACAGGTATCTTCGATATGAGAGGATTGGTGCAGGAGGTCAACGAGTATTATGACTTTATCATCATTCCCGGCTTCCATACTCCCGACTGGGCAAAAGGTGCGGTAATGTACCAGATCTATACCGATCGTTTCTGCAATGGCGATCCTTCCAATGATGTGCTGACCAATGAATACTGCTATATCGGGGAGCCGGTGCACCGTGTAGAGGACTGGGGACGGTATCCTGCACAGATGGATGTCCGTGAGTTCTACGGAGGAGACCTGCAGGGCGTATTGGACAAGATGGACTACCTGCAGGAGCTGGGCGTTGAGGTAATTTATTTTAACCCTCTGTTCGTATCCCCGTCCAACCATAAATACGATATTCAGGACTATGATTATATTGATCCCCATCTGGGTAAGATCGTCAGTGATGAGGGAGAGCTGCTTCCGGATGGACAGCGGGAGAACCGTTTCGCTTCCCGCTATATCGACCGCGTGACCAATAAGGCGAACTTAGAGGCGAGCAACGAGATGTTTGCCCAGGTAGTGGCAGAGGCGCATCGCAGAGGCATGAGAGTCATATTGGACGGTGTGTTCAACCACTGTGGATCCTTTAATAAATGGATGGACAGAGAACGTATCTACGAGAATGCGGAAGGCTATGACAAGGGTGCTTATGTCAGCGCAGACAGCCCTTACCGGAATTATTTTGATTTCCATAATCAGGCAGCATGGCCCTATAACAATTCTTATGACGGATGGTGGGGACATGATACCCTGCCGAAGCTGAATTACGAAGGTTCTCAGGAACTGATGGATTACGTTCTTCATGTTGCAAAAAAATGGGTATCTCCGCCCTATAATGTGGACGGTTGGAGACTGGATGTGGCGGCAGACTTAGGTCATAGCCAGGAGTTCAATCATCATTTCTGGCAGGAATTCCGGAAAGCGGTAAAAGAGGCCAATCCGGAGGCGATCATTCTGGCAGAGCATTACGGCAATACCAGAGACTGGCTGCAGGGCAACGAATGGGATACTGTCATGAACTACGATGCGTTCATGGAGCCCGTGACCTGGTTCCTCACCGGTATGGAGAAGCACAGCGATGACTACAGAGAGGACCTGCTCGGTAATGCAGAGAGCTTCTGGGGAGCCATGCGGCATCATACCTCCAGTTTTTCTATGCCCAGCTGGCAGGTGGCTATGAATGAACTGTCCAACCATGATCATTCCCGTTTCCTGACGAGAACGAACCATAAGGTGGGACGTACCAATACTTTAGGCCCCCAGGCTGCGGAGCAGGGCATCAATAAGGCAGTGTTCAGGGAGGGCGTTGTGATCCAGATGACCTGGACGGGCGCACCGACGATCTACTACGGAGATGAAGCCGGTGTCTGCGGATTCACGGATCCTGATAACCGGAGAACCTATCCCTGGGGACATGAGGATCAGGTGCTGTTGTCGTTTCACAAGGATATTATCCGCCTGCGCCGTGAAAACGAGGAACTGCGTACCGGTTCCCTGAAAATGCTGGAGAATGATTATAACTTCATCTCCTACGGGCGTTTTAACCGCAAGGGACAGTGTGCGATCCTGATCAACAATAACAATCATCCCATCACCAAGGAGATCCATGTATGGGAGATCGGGGTTCCTAAGACAGGTAAGATGAAAGTGATCCTGCAATCCAGAGATGACGGATATTGCATGGAAGGCGCGGAGTATGAGATCAAGGCAGGGAAGATCCTGATCGAGATGCCCCAGACTTCCGCAACGATCCTGAAATATGTGCAGGAATAACGTGTAGAAAAAAATATAATTTACCAAAGACAGAGAGGATTTCAGATGTTTACCATCATCATAACCCTGCTGTTGCCGCTGGTATCCTTAGGGATCTGGCGGCAATATGTTTTGAAAAATAATGGAAGCACCGGGAAGACGGTGACCGGAAGTAAGGGAGCGTATGTTCTTCGTTATGCAACCTGTCTGATGATCATGCTTTTTGTGCCGTGGGTATTGCTTTCCCTGACCAGCAATGACGACAATACAATTTTGCGAAAACTCGTAGAATCCCGGGAATATGCAGTCAAAGTGCTGAGCCTGGAAATCTGCATCATGCTGGCATATACCATTTGTGAACTGTTCGTGGAAGAGGCGAAAGCCGGTAAACATGAGAAGATTCACAGTGTTATGACTAAAATCGCCGACAGCAAAGGATGGAACATTGTATACAGATACATAGGACCGGTCGTGGTACTGGCATTCAGTGTGCTGGTGATCTGTCTCAATTTCAGCATGATGTCCGACCGGGTGCTGTGGGGAGATGAAGCTTTTTCTGCAAATACTGCACATAAGAGCGTCGGTGGTATCTTGCAGGTGCTGTATTATTGGGATAATCATCCGCCGCTGTATTATTACTGGCTGAAACTGTTTGGAACCCTGTTCGGATTCAGCGTTCCGGTATTCCATCTGGCTTCATTGGTACCGTTTGCCATTGGTATCGTGCTGGCACTGACAGTGATACGGAAACATTTCGGTATGCTCCCGGCCACATTTTTCGTGATGATATCGGGTCTGGGACAGGCGTGCCTGGAATATAATCTGGAAGTTCGTATGTATGCACTTGCCTTTTTGTGTGTAATGGGTTGCTTTTACTGTTCTTACCGTGTAATAGAGGATGGCACCAGGAAGACCTGGACCGGAATGGTATTGTGGGCACTGGGTGCGGCATATTCTCACTATTATGCCCTGGTAGCCGTGGGCATTATGATGTTTTTCACCGGAGTGGCAGTGTGGATTAAATACCGCGGTAAGACCTGGAGAAAAGGTGTATTGGCAATCGTGGCATTTTTGATCGGCTATGCTCCCTGGCTGTATTTTTTCTATGCGGGATTGAAAAATGTCAGCAGAGGCTGGTGGATGACGGAGATCCTCGGGCTGGATAAGAGCCTGGAGATCGTCATGGGCGGCAGACGGATGAATGTAATTGTATTTCCGTTGCTGTTAGTACTGCTGATAGTGACGCTGGTGGCGGATTCGTCCCTGTTTTCCATGGGAGAAGAGGGTATTCGTCTGCAGAAGCCGTCAGTGAAAAGATGGTCTGACAAAACTTACGCCATGGTAGTAGGTGCCTGCACGATCCTGGGAACGCTGGCATTTGCGTATCTGCTGAGTGTTGTAATGGCACCGATGCTGGCGCAGAGATATCTGTATCCGTTAAGTGCAGTGGCGATCATGATGCTGGTCATCGGCAGCAGCCGGGTGCTGGAACTGGTGGCGGAGCTGGAGAACCGGTCCTGGAAAGGCTTGGGGCTGTCAGCCCAATTGCTGTTTGTGCTATTACTGCTTGTAATGTTTGGCATGGGAATACAGAATTACCGGGAATCTTATGGCAGTTATGAACAGCAGAAGGTAGAGACTGACAAGACCCTGGATCTGATCGGCACGCCCGAAGAGGATGTGCAGATGGTCACCAACGGGGTGAAACACCTCGGATGGACAGTACTGTATTATTATTACCCCGATAATGAGATCGTAAACGGCGATTACAACCAGGCAGAATCCGACAGATTCTGGTACTTTACACCAGATGCCATGAGCGATGAGGCTGTTGCCGGATTACAGCAGGATGGATATCGGGTGACTGATTACGGGCAGATGCAGCTGGCGCAGTATCCTTTTTATCTGTACTATATTGAAGCAGTTCAGCCTGCGTCATTCGCAAAGTCGCGTTAACACGCTTTGAGCGCGAGCACCCAATCGTTGCTTTTGTCATCCTATGGCTGAACTTTTACACTAAAATAGAAAAAACATATTGCAATTTGTGTGAACATATGCTACAATTTCACATTGTTAGGGCACTTTGCCTGACATGGATGGATTCCCGAGTGGCCAAAGGGGACAGACTGTAAATCTGCTGCAAATTGCTTCGGTGGTTCGAATCCACCTCCATCCATTTGCGTTGATGAGCTCAATGGAACGGTGCTTAGCGCGTAAGTCCATGCAGTCGAGTATAACGCAATGCGTCCGCTGGTGTGGCGGAATAGGCAGACGCAAGGGACTTAAAATCCCTCGGGGGCAACTCCGTGCCGGTTCAAGTCCGGCCACCAGCATCAATTTAAGAGTAGGAGAAACGTTGATTTTACAGCGTTTCTCCTATTTTTGAATTTATCCTCTATAAACAAACAAGAATGTCGGCATTGCTGACATCCTTGTACAATGTTGGGCTAGTTCCATTTTAATTCCAATTCTCTGTTTTGCTCTTTGCAATCTGACAAATACAGATTAATTAGTGTTTGATAGGGAATACCACATTTTTCTGATTTTGCCTTGAAGAAATCAATGGTATCACCATCAATGTTAATAGTAATCTGCTTTTTTACACGCTTTGCATAGGGATTTTTTCTGGGATTTAATTTTTCGATATCGTATTCCTTTTCCATTGACTTACCACCTTTCGTTAATTTTGTAGTATTGAGTTGTTTCATTCTTGGTTGCTTTTCTGGCGGAGATAATACGAATAACATCATCCATACCGCGATAACAATGACATACAATTAACATTTTTGCGTGATCGCTTAGCCCCAACATCATAAACCTTTCTTCCTCTTGTGAATGATTGGGATCGTCAAACAAAATGGCATTTTCATCCGCAAATACAGTGCTGGCTTCTGAAAATGTGATGTGATGTTTTGCCTCGTTGATGGCTGCTTTATTATCATCCCATTCAAAACTAATACCTTTCATAATTAAATTATAATTATA
>OLZD01000165.1_pt1 | contig 24939 bp, 17 predicted proteins | sample 1673451 | NCBI WGS metagenome assembly OLZD01 (sample SAMEA103958112, study PRJEB25191) | human gut metagenome | biome: human-associated habitat [ENVO:00009003]; feature: intestine environment [ENVO:2100002]; material: feces | place: Germany | collected 2013/2015 | reverse complement strand
CTTATGAAATCCTAAGTCCAAACCTCCAGCACCAGAAAAAAGACTAATCAATTCCATTATATAGTATAAGTTATAAGTTTGACATTTCGCAAAGTAGCAGGATTGTTAGGGTCTTTTATTTGGGCATCTGTTATATTTAGCCCTTCATGGCTTTCGACAAGTGTTTCTAATTGACTGAAATTATCAAGCTTTTCAACTTTATCTGTGTTTATTATTGCCATAAGGTTGAAATCTTTGTTGTTGTCGCGCTGGTATATGTATCTAAAAACCGTGAAAGGATTTTCTATATGCCACATGCCACGTACTCGCAGATAAGTAATGCCAAGAGGGTCAACGCGATTCACTCTGCCTAATTCATTAGTCTCAGCAAACTCAACATTAGGTATTGATTCTACGCCTGTTTTAATGGTACTCTTTATACGCGCGTATGTTTCTTCTGCTGCGCAATAGTCAATACCATAGACAAGAGCTAACGATTTCAACTTGTCGTTGTTCAAAACTCCTACAGCATAAATCATATCGCGAACAGACCATTCTTCACAATTTTTGCAGGCACTACTAATCATTTTACTGTCTGAATATAATTTTGCTTTTGGATAACTACTATTTAAGGCTAATGCTGCATTTGGCGCTTCTATTTTCTTTACTTCTATAGCATCTCCACCATTCTTTAACATAGATTCAGGTGGATTGTTTGGATTGCCAAGATAACAAAACGTTTCGCTAATTAGACGATTACGTACATTTAGATCAGTTTCGTCAACTGTTCCTGCAAATATATCCTTTATGTAATCTTCCAATGCAGCCCCCATTTGGTTAGCTCTATTATGTGATATAGAGTATGCTTCTAGTTCATACTTTGGAGACTTTACTACTTCTATTATTGCATCAACAATATTTCTCATTATTTTTTAGTTTATATAAGAACTTTATCTTTTATCTGTAAATTAACAACCTTTTTCGTGCAATTCGTGCTATGAATTGCAGAAGCATATTTATTATATGGCGCAAATATACAATATTACATAGACTTTTCATTGTTGTTTGAACATAAATATGGATAATCTTGAATTGCAAACATAGTTTGAAAATGCCTATATATTTCGATTGAAAGCCCCATTCAATTTATAATTTGTACCGTAAGAGGATAAAGTTACGGTAAGCAATTCCGCTTGCACGTAATTAAAAACTTATGTTCAAAAGTATTAAAAATGGAGTTGTTGTAACCTCTGTACTCGACTCTCGTACCATAAATAAAGAAGGTACTTATCCAATAAAAATCAAAGTGTATTATCAGAGAAAGCCTAAGTATTACTCTGTTGGAATCTGTATGTCAAAAGATGAATGGGATAAACTTCCTGATAGCAGGTCTTCGGAAGGTCGGTTTATTCAAGGAGAGATTGAAAAAGAATTTTCTCGTATTCTTAAGAACGTCGAGTTTCTTGTTGAAAATGGAACTTTTTCATTTGACCGTTTAAACGCTCGTTTAGGAAAAACGCAACTATATACTTTCGAGCAAGCAGGTTTTATATGCAATACTTGGTACAATAAAGTATATAGTTGCGGTCATTTTTAGTATTTCCCAAAAGTTTAAGGTATATAGGAAACTATAGTTTTGATAGTTGCTCTGGATTGGTAAAGCTTTATATCGGTGATAATATAACTTACATTGGGCATAGTGCTTTTGGGCATTGTGCTAATCTCGAAGAAATAACTTTATCTGAAAATGTGGCTTCAATTCAACATAATGCATTTAAAGAAAGTTTAAATTTACGTACAATATATTGTAAAAGCAAGAATCCTCCTTCAGTTTTAGAAAAACATTGGCATGGAAATAATAAACGAAGTATGAATCTATATGTGCCAAAAGGATTTAGTAATAGATATAAGATACAGGAAGGATGGCGTTTTTTTAATATATATGAGGAGGATATATGACTATAATTTATTTGAAATATGGAGCTTAGATGTCAAAATTTGCAATTGTGGAGAGTTGGATTAAAGATGATTTTGTTTGACTTTCATCAACTTTGTTAGTTAGAAAGTAGAATAGAAGGCAGCATTTGAAGAAATTCATTTGCTGTTTTTTTATAGAATAGCAATGTCGTGCAATTGTATTATTAATCTTTTCAATTAAAATTTGAAAGTAAAATAGTATCTTTGTAGAGATAAAATTTGTTGAACCATGTTACATTGAATTTGACGCTGGCGCAAACCGGAGCTAAAAAAGAAAAAGGCACCCAAGAGTGGAAGCCTCTCAAATGCCTTATTCTTATCAAGTAGCGGGACCCGGGATTGAACCGGGGACCTCATGATTATGAATCATGCGCTCTAACCAGCTGAGCTATCCCGCCATCATTTCTCGATTGCGGGTGCAAAGATATAGCTTTTATTTAAATTGCCAAAACTTTTATGGATATTTTCTGCTTTTTCTTTTGCTGATAGGGTGCTGAAGTGGTTTGCAGTACTTTTTATTAAAAGTCTTTGTATAACATTATCAATGAATTAGGGGTGTATGGAAAGGGAGGTATAAATAAATTTGATGATTTATTTTCTGTAATTAGAAAAAAGTATTTATCTTGGCTGGCGCAATAAAAAGCAGAATAGACTATGGAAAGAAAGAAAATACATTTGGAATATCTCTTGAATGCGACTTCTAAAAGTATTCTTTGGGCAGCGATAAGTACCCCTACTGGTTTGGAGGGCTGGTTTGCTGATAGGGTTCAGTCAGACGATAAAACAGTAACCTTTTTTTGGGGAAAAACAGAAAAACGTGATGCCGAGATTATTGCCGTGCGGGCGTATTCATTCATCCGCTTCCGCTGGCTGGACGATGAGAACGAGCGAGAATACTTTGAACTGAAGATGACAAACAATGAGTTGACCAATGATTTCGTATTGGAGATAACAGACTTTGCCGATATAGACGAGGTGGGTGATTCGCGTGAATTATGGGAATCGCAAGTGGATACTTTGCGAAGAACTTGTGGTTTTTAGTTAACTTTAGATTAAAAATTTCCCGTACTCCCTTTTTTGTACTACTTTTGTGCTCTCATTGCATGAAACGAGTAAAATGCTGCGCATAAAAAAGTTAGATATATTTGTTTTGAAGAGCTTTTGCATGCTCTTTATGGGTACTTTCTTCATCTGCCTCTTCATCTTTATGATGCAGTTTTTATGGAGGTATGTGGACGAAATGGTAGGAAAAGGATTGGAGATGACTGTCCTTGCACAGTTTTTCTTTTATTCTGCGCTTTCGTTGGTACCTGCGTCGTTGCCGCTGGCTATTCTGCTGGCTGCCCTTATCACCTTTGGAAATTTCGGAGAACGTTTTGAATTACTTGCCATGAAGGCAGCCGGTATTTCTTTATTGAAAATCATGCGGCCCCTGATTATCTTTATTTGTTTCATCTGTTGTGTCTCTTTCTATTTCCAAAATGTCATAGGACCAAAAGCCCAAACAAAATTATGGACTTTGCTTATTTCCATGAAGCAGAAATCTCCCGAAGTGGATATTCCTGAAGGTGTGTTCTACGATGAAATAGATGGTTATAATCTGTATGTGAAGCATAAGAACCGCAAAACTGGTATGCTGTATGACGTACTGATATATAATTTTGAGAAAGGTTTTGAGAATGCTCAAATTATCAAGTCTGATTCGGGACGTCTGGAGATGACGGCTGACAAACAGCATTTATATTTGCATTTATACAGTGGTGAGCAGTTTGAGAATTTGAAATCGCAGAACATGAACCAAAGGAATGTGCCTTACCGGCGTGAGACATTCCGCGAAAAGCATGCAATCATTGAGTTCAATTCGGATTTTAATATGGTGGATGCAGGTATCATGAGTAATCAGTCCAACAGTAAGGATATGAGAATGCTGCAGGCGGATATTGATTCCATGAAATTGCAGAATGACAGTGTGGGACGTGGTTATTATAAAGAAGCTATGGCAGGAACTTATAAGGTGACAGCCAGCTTGTCTAAAGAGGATACATTGAAGATTGAAAAGGCCTATTTAGGTGAGTACAATGTAGACAGCCTCTACAATGTGGCTACACTGATGCAGAAACAGAAGGTTATATCCACGGCCGTCAGCCGTGCAGAGAGTGCGGGGAGTGACTGGAGTTTTAAGAGCTTTAATATATCGCAGACTGAAAGCAGCCTTCGACGGCACATGACTTCCTGGCATGAGAAACTGACTCTTTCTCTGGCATGTCTCATCTTCTTCTTTATTGGTGCGCCACTCGGAGGAATTATCCGTAAAGGAGGCTTGGGAATGCCGGTGGTGGTTTCTGTATTGATTTTTATTATCTATTACATCATCAACAATACGGGGTATAAGATGGCCCGTGACGGACAGTGGGTTGTCTGGATGGGTATGTGGACCAGTACTGCTGTCTTGGCTCCATTGGGTGCGTTCTTGACATATAAATCCAACAATGATTCAGTGGTATTGAATGCTGATGCTTATATAAATTGGTTCAAGAAGGTTGTGGGTATTCGCAGTGTACGCCATCTGTTCCGTAAGGAAGTAATCATCCATGATCCTGATTATACACGTATTCCGGAAGAGCTGAAGGCTTTGTCCGTAGACTGTCGTGAATATGCTGATAGAAAGGGGTTGAAACGTGCTCCCAATTACTTTAAATTGTGGATGACTGATAGCCAGGATGAGGCAGTGGAAGATATTAACGAACGTTTGGAAAGTCTGATAGATGAGATGTCGAATACAAGATCCGTTACTTTGTTGACAGCGCTGAACACCTATCCGGTCATCCCCATCCATGCGCATGTCCGTCCGTTCCGCAATTATTGGTTAAACTTGCTCTGCGGTATTGTTTTCCCGATAGGCTTGTTCTTTTATTTCCGTATCTGGGCATTCCGTATCCGTCTGAATAAGGATATGGAGCGGATTATCAAGACAAATGAAGATGTGATTGGAATCATAGAAAGAGATCAGAATAAATAAAAACAAAATAGATTATGGAAAATGTAAAGTTGAATACGATAGAAGAGGCCATTGAAGACTTCAAAGCCGGTAACTTTGTGATTGTTGTGGATGATGAGGACCGTGAGAATGAGGGTGATTTGATAATTGCAGCTGAAAAGATTACACCGGAGAAAGTAAACTTTATGTTGAAGCATGCCCGTGGTGTGCTTTGTGCTCCAATTACAGTTTCGCGTTGCAAGGAACTGGATTTGCCGCATCAGGTATCGGATAATACTTCTGTATTGGGTACTCCCTTTACGGTGACTATTGACAAGTTGGAAGGCTGTAGTACCGGGGTTTCTGCGGCAGACCGCGCTGCTACTATCCAGGCGTTGGCCGATCCGGCTTCTACTCCGGCCACTTTCGGGCGTCCTGGCCACATTAATCCATTGTATGCTCAGGAGAAAGGTGTGTTGCGCCGTGCCGGACATACGGAGGCTACTATTGATATGGCACGTTTGGCTGGACTTTATCCGGCGGGAGCCCTTATGGAAATAATGAATGAGGATGGTACAATGGCCCGTTTGCCCGAATTGCGCAGAATGGCAGATGAATTTGGCTTGAAATTGATTTCTATCCGTGACTTGATTGCCTACCGTTTGAAGCAGGAGTCTATTGTAGAAAAAGGAGTGGAAGTGGATATGCCTACAGACCACGGTCATTTCCGTTTGATTCCTTTCCGCCAGAAGTCGAACGGTTTGGAACATGTAGCTTTGTTCAAGGGTACTTGGGAATTGGATGAACCGATTCTGGTGCGTGTACATTCTTCTTGTGCCACTGGTGATATATTCAATTCCAAACGCTGTGATTGTGGCGAGCAGCTGCATAAGGCAATGGAGATGATAGAGAAAGCCGGTAAGGGGGTAGTTGTATATCTGAATCAGGAAGGTCGCGGCATTGGCCTGATGGAAAAAATGAAAGCATATAAATTGCAGGAAGAAGGCATGGATACTGTGGATGCTAATATTTGCCTGGGACATCTGGCAGACGAGCGTGATTATGGTGTGGGTGCCCAGATTCTTCGTGAGATAGGAGTGCACAAAATGCGGCTGATGACCAATAATCCCGTGAAACGTGTGGGCTTGGAGGCTTACGGTTTGGAAATAACGGAGAACGTAGCTATTGAGACTACTCCGAATCCATACAACGAGCGTTATCTCCGTACCAAGAAGGAACGTATGGGACATACACTTCATTTCAATAAGTAACTGTCTTTTTGTTTTCTTATATCAAAGAAAATCGCTTATTTTGCAACCGGATTTGCGTAACAATCATTAAATAGTAACAAAATGAACCAATTATCAGATCGTTTAAACAGTTTGTCGCCTTCTGCGACACTGGCTATGTCTCAAAAGAGCGCAGAGCTGAAGGCTCAAGGCGTAGACGTAATTAACCTGAGTGTGGGAGAACCGGACTTCAATACTCCCGACCACATTAAAGAGGCTGCGAAAAAGGCGATAGACGATAACTTTTCTCGCTATTCTCCAGTGCCGGGTTATCCTGCCTTACGTAATGCAATTGTAGAGAAGTTGAAGAAGGAAAACGGTCTGGAATATACCGCCGCACAAATTTCTTGCGCCAATGGTGCCAAGCAGTCGGTTTGCAATGCAATCCTGGTATTGGTAAATCCGGGTGACGAAGTAATTGTACCTGCTCCCTATTGGGTCAGTTATCCGGAAATGGTAAAGTTGGCTGAGGGTACGCCGGTTATCGTACCTGCCGGTATCGACCAGGACTTTAAGATAACACCTGCACAGCTGGAGGCTGCCATCACCCCGAAGACAAAGGCGCTGATTCTTTGCTCTCCCTCTAACCCTACGGGTTCGGTGTACAGCAAGGAGGAGTTGGCAGGCCTGGCCGCAGTATTGGCAAAGTATCCGCAGGTTGTTGTGATTGCCGATGAGATTTACGAACATATCAACTATATCGGCAAGCATCAGAGCATAGCACAATTCCCCGAAATGAAAGAGCGTACGGTCATTGTGAATGGTGTTTCCAAAGCATATGCAATGACTGGTTGGCGTATCGGTTTCATTGCAGGTCCGGAATGGCTTGTGAAGGCTTGCAATAAATTGCAGGGACAGTATACTTCCGGTCCTTGTTCTGTATCTCAGAAGGCTGCTGAGGCTGCTTATACGGGTACACAAGTTCCGGTGGAGGAAATGCGCAAGGCTTTCGAGCGTCGTCGTGATTTGATTGTAAAGTTGGCCAAGGAAGTTCCGGGTTTCGAGGTGAATGTACCGGAAGGTGCTTTCTATCTGTTCCCTAAATGCGATTCATTCTTCGGTAAATCTGCCGGAGAACGTAAAATCAATGATTCAGATGATTTGGCCATGTATCTGTTGGAAGTGGCTCATGTGGCTTGCGTAGGTGGTGCTTCTTTCGGAGCTCCCGAATGCATTCGTATGAGTTATGCAACCAGCGATGAAAATATAGTTGAAGCTATCCGTCGTATAAAAGAAGCACTGGCTAATCTGAAGTGATTCTAACTTCTTCTACAAACTTATTTTAGCAAGACATCTGTCATGCTGTCACGAACAGTTCGTTTCATCAAAGCGGACTGTTCGTTTTGTTATGACAAACACTTTGTTTTGTTATGACGAACACTTTGTTTCATTATAGCGAACACTCTGTTCCATACACTATAAACACTTTGTTTTATACTGTACGAACATTTTGTTTTCTACCGTATGGACACTTTGTTTTATACTTATGGAACAAAGTGTTCATGTCTGTGAACTAACGTATTATCCGTATTTGGAAAATAACTATGAGGGGTTTGAAGGTACTGAATCTTACGTGGGGAATATAAAAAAGCGCAGGCAGTTTATCTACCCACGCTTTTGTTTTTGATACTGGGATTGTATTATTCTCCCGGATGAATTGCTTCAGAAGGACAAACATCTGCACAAGTACCACACTCTGTGCAAGTCTCAGGGTCGATATGATAGATATCACCTTCAGAGATAGCGCCAACCGGACACTCGTCGATACAAGTTCCGCAAGCAATACAATCGTCACTAATTACGTAAGCCATTTTCTTTTAGATTTAAATTATTATTAGTACTAATTCGTTCGGCAAAAATAGTGGTTTTCTTTATTACTTGCTATCAATCTTGATTAAAAACGTATAATTTGTATGTCGTCTAAATAAGGAGTCGAGAAAGCGGCATAGCATACCGCAGAGACTGAAAAATGTTCGTTTTTGAATTTCGTAAACGAATTGCTCTGATACTATTGGCTTTAGCTGGAGCTTAAGCCGATTTTCAACTTTTAAGAAAGAGTCGGATAGGTAAAAGTAATCACTGCGATTTCTCCTTCTTCGACATTCTCGGTTTGATAGGTACCTTTGAAATGTTCAAAGAACAACTGGTTGATTTTCTGTTGCACTGATACTTTTTGAGAGGCAAACCTGGAATCGGCTATAGGACTGTTCTCTATCCGGCATGCGATGATGTGTTTGTCCGGACGGTTGACCAAGAACATGCTGACTTTGCGCGTTTCTTTGCAGTCGTTCGGATAAAGCAGCATACTTGTCACTATTTGTGTAAGGCGGTTGACGTCGGTATGGATACGCACATCTCCCACCTCCACTTGTAGTTCCAGGAGGATACGGCCTTCACTACGCATTTGTATTAGACAACCTAGTTCGTTGCACCATTCTTTTACATTACAATCCTGCAATTGAAATTTCATCATATTCGCTTCCAGGCGTGAGAGGTCCAATACGTCGTTTACCAGTTGGATAAGCTCACCCGAATTGGTCTGGATAATACCGGAATACTCTTTTCGCTCTTCTTCATCCAGTTCGTTGTCGGTGGAAAGCAGTTGGGAGAAACCGACTACATTGTTCAGTGGAATACGGATATTATAACTCATATTGGCAAGGAAACGGCTTTTTACTTCGTTGGCTTCTTCGGCAATAATTGCCAATTTACGCATTTCCTTCTCATCTTGTTGCAGCCGCTTCCTGCTTCTATACATATGTAGGTTGAAAAGTAACAAGGCTATAATGATGATAATGGAAGTGACCAGACAGATACGGTGAAAAGTGGCTTGCCGCTGTTCTTTCTGGAAAAGCAGTTGGTCCATATTATATAGGCTTTGTATCTGTTCTATCTGTGAGGTGGAGAATACTGTATATAACGAATCTCTTGCCTTGGTTATTTGTTTATAGATAGGAAGTGCGTCGTCCGGAAACCCCATCTTTACTAGTATATCCGCTTTCTGAAGTCCATAAATCATGGCATTATCCAGTGAAATAGGGGTTACAAGTTCAATGGCGTCTTCTAAATAAACCAAAGCTTTGTCGTATTCTTTTGTCAGTTGGTAATATTCGGCATATGCTGCCAAACGTATCAACCGATAAGGAAGAAATGAAGATGTACTGAGATGCCGCTCTGCTTTCTGCAAATATTCCCATGCTTCCGCAGGACGTTGAAGGCGGGTATAGTAAAGGGCGTATTGTAAATCTATGAGCAGATACAAATTGGTATAGCCGTTTGTCAGTACGGTGGTGCCTTCTTCCTGCAATCTGTTTTTTGCATTGTTGAGTTCCTCCAGATACCGGAACATGTTGTCGTTGTCATGGAGATATGAGTAAGCCAGTACCGCTTTTGTCAATAAATCAATCTGAGTGGCAAGGGAGGAATCCGGATTTGTCAGTTCAAAAGCCTTGTTTAGGTAGGTGATTCCTTCTTTGTAACGTAAGGTATTGAAATATCCAGTCATCAGGCATAGGCATGCTTCGCGCATACCGTCATGGTTGCCAAGACTTTGAGCCTTGTCGTACATGTCTTGTGCTTGTTTGAGGGCTAATTCAATCTTCTGGCTGATGACATAGAATTCTATCATCATCTTTTTGCCTCTGAAGTAATGACGGTAGTAGTTGTGCTCTTCAGACAACTGTTCGAGCCTCTTCAGCCATTGTTCTGCATGTTTTTGGTCCAGTAGGTTGTAGTAATAAATAATGTGCGCATATATGGCCGCACTCTGGTAAAGTATATTTTTCTGGGCGATGGCCTCTTCCAATAATTTGTTCTCGTAATAGATGAATGTCGGTGACAGTTGGTCAAGCAGTGCTATCTGATATAGGGTTTCCAATCTGGTGGTATCGGCTGGGGAGGCAAGATATATACGTAGCAGGCTATCCTTGGCTTCTGTCCGTCGCACATCTGCGTGTGCGGACGGTAACAGCCAGCATAAGGCAATGAGCAATGTAAATATCTGTTTCATTTCTTATTCTCCTTTCTGCCTGTCTGGCTTATGGGGTGGGTGAAGCAGAAGCGTGAGCCTTCGGCATACTCTGAATCAATCCATATTTGTCCGCCGATATGCTCTATGATAAGTTGGCATATGGAGAGCCCCAACCCACTGCCTTGAGCATTCTCATTCAGCTTTTCAAAACGTTGGAAAATGTTGGCTTGCTTGTCTTTGGGAATGCCGCAACCGGTATCTGTTACGGTGAATAGTACGGTGTCGTCCGTTTCTTTTTCCAGCTTTAGGACAATGCTGCCTTGTGGGGTAAATTTGGTAGCATTTATCAGTAGGTTAATCAGGACTTGCTGCAGGCGTGAGTCGTCAGTCTCGATGGGCATTTCTTCCAGCTCGGTGGTGAATGTAAGTTCAGCTTGTGTCTGTTTCACTTTGTTCACGGTATCTATCACGTTTCTGCAGATGCTTACGGCATCATGTTGTGCAATACAGAATTGCAGTTTGCCGAATTCAAGACTCGATAGATCTATCACGTCGTTAATAAGCTTCAGCAATAGTTCTGAGTTCTGTTGGATAACTTCATTGCACTGACGGCGTGTCTCATCGTCCAGTCCCTCTTCCGTCAATAGGGATGAAAAGCCCGATAATGCATTGAGCGGGGTACGGATTTCGTGGCTCATGTTCGAGAGGAACACGCTTTTTGCACGCATGGCATTTTCGGCATTTATCCGTGATGTTGCCAGTTTTTGGGTGGAGAGCTTCACCTTTTCCCGCTGCCTTTTGAGTAGGATGGCAAGTAGAACAAATAACGTTACTAATGCCATCGTTCCTACCAATATGCTGGTTATGATTTTATTGTATTCGTTATTGCTGGCCGTCTCTATCTTATCTACCTGGTATTTTGCCTTTATCGTATTGATTTGCCGGATATAGCTTTGTGAAGCGAGTGTATCTATAGGAGGATACAATTCCTGGTAGATTCGGCAGGCTTCCATGGCCATGCCTTGTATTTTACAGAGATAGATTTTTTCCAGCGAAGTCCAGCGGTAATACGTGGAGCGCTTATTACCGGAGTATTCTGCTTGCAATTTGGAGTAGATGTCCAGAGCTTGTTTCCAGTATTGTTTGTCCCAATTTCCCATGGCTCTATAGTAGGCGGCAGTGGTATAATCCAAGTGAAACCGATAGAACTTCTCTGGGTGCAGTTGGTAGATGGAATCCATTTTGTGGAGCCAGATGTTTGCTTCATCAAGATAGTCTTGTGAGAGGTGTCCATGGGAAATGGCAAAATTCGTCTTTTCGATGCAGAAAAAGAAGTCTGTCGGGTAGTCAAGCTCCTGATATAATATTTTCTCCAGCTCTTCCAGGATTTTTTCCGCTTCTTCCAGACGTCCTTTCCGTTGCAGAACGTTGGACATTTTTAAAAGAAGCTGTGCCCTATATGGATGCTGGCCTGAAATGTTGGATAGTTCAGTCAAAGCATCTTGGTATGATTCCAAGGCTTTATCCCCCATGTTGGCTATTGTATTATAGGCGTCTCCAATGGCCTGGTTGGCCACTACCATACCAAATTGGTAGTCTGTGGCTTTAGCTTCTTCGTACATAAGTTGTGCCCGGTTCGTTGCTAAGCTGATATCGCCGCGCAATGTGTAGGCATTGGCCAATTGAAGTTGTAATAGAAAATACGTCGTTCTATCTTCATTTGATTGTAGGGTGGGAAGAAGTTGCTCACTCCACGTAATGACGCTGTCTATGGATATGGAGTCATCATAGAGAACTTGTCTTTTGACCAATGATTGCAGAATACTCTGCTTTTCTTGATTGGCTATTGTATGTGCTGATAAGACAGAAGTATACAATATCTGCCCCAATAGCATCCATATAATCATTTTTGTTCTCAAATGTTTGTTTGCCTCTTTTGTTTATTATTGGCAAAAATAAATATAAACGAGTAAATAAAAAATTAAATAGATGCTTTTTTTCTCCTTTATACTCAATTTGTTAGCAACTTTATGCAGGCGATTGGAAGGGATTAATAGAGTTCCAAACCAAACTCTTCTTTTAGTTGTAATAGTGCACTGTTCTTTTGTGCCATCATCTGGAATTTTTCAACGCGTCCATAGGCACGTACCTTTTCAGTAGGAGCACTAATCCGGACAGTCATGGTGACTTTGCGGTTCTTTAGCCGGGTACGTAGGTAATTTTGCAGAGTGGGTATCATGCCGGTAAATTCCTTGGCAACGATTTCATTGTCTACCACAGCCTCAAAAGTTGTGTCATTTATTAAAGTGATGCGCATGTTCTGCATGCGCTTGGCTATGGCTACTTGCTCCTTGGGCATACGTCCGGCATACTCCTGCCAGTAATAGTTCAAATCCCTTTCATTGAAGATGTAGTCTTCTTCCGGTTGTGCTGCTTGGTGGGCGGCAGTAGGGTTAGATGAAGGGTTTCTTTGTTCCTCTTCTATATGGGGGCGTTTGATGGAGACCCCTAATCCGGACATTTTCATGACCGGAATTTTTTTCTCTTCTCTCCCTTGCGCCATTAATACGGCAGTAGGTGTAGCATGTGGAGTTGTTGCATTACTATGCTGCGTGGCAGCAGGTTGGGGAGTGCTGTTTGTCTGTACTGCCGGCTGTACGGTTTGTTGGGGCGTGGCAGCAGTGGCCTGTGGCTGCTGAGCGGCGGCAGGCTGCGTGAATATGGGTTTTATAGCTTGTTTAGGGCTGCGCCCATTGGCACCGTCGTCCTCCTCGGCGGTCAGTTGTGCCACTTGTATCAGAGTGAGCTCTACCAGTAGCCGTTTGTTTTTACTGGCACGGTAGTTCAGGTCACAATCGTTGCAGAGCTTCATGGCACGGTAAAGAAAAGGGAGGGGGCATTGCTGTGCTTGTGCTTGGTAACGTTCGCGGATGCTTGCGCCCACTTCAAGCAACGGCAGTGTCGCCGGGTCTTTGCTGACAAGCAAGTCGCGCAGGTGGGATGAAAGTCCGGTGATGAAGTGGCTGCCGTCGAAGCCTTTGTTGAGCACATCATTCAGTAATAGCAACGCGTCACTGATTTTGTTCTCAAGAAAGAATCCGGTTAGTTTGAAGTAGTATTCATAGTCCAGCACATTGAGGTTTTCAATCACGCTCTTATAGGTGATGTGTCCTCCGGTGAAGCTTACCACCTGGTCGAAGATGGATAGTGCGTCGCGCATACCGCCGTCTGCTTTGAGGGCAATGACATTCAACGCTTCCGGTTCAGCAGTGATACCTTCTTTGGAGGCGACATATGCGAGGTGTGCTACGGTATCTTCCACACCAATCCGGCTGAAATCATATATTTGGCAGCGTGAAAGGATGGTGGGCAATATCTTGTGCTTCTCGGTAGTGGCAAGGATGAATATGGCATGGCGTGGAGGCTCTTCCAGTGTTTTCAGGAAAGCATTGAAAGCCGAGGCGGACAGCATATGTACCTCGTCAATGATATATACTTTGTATTTGCCTATCTGAGGTGGAATGCGTACCTGCTCCACCAATTGGCGGATGTCATCCACAGAGTTGTTTGAGGCGGCATCCAGCTCATGGATATTGTAGGAGCGCTGCTCATTGAAGGCAGTACAGGATTCACACTGGTTACATGCTTCACCGTCTGCTGTGGGGCTCATGCAGTTGATTGTTTTAGCAAAGATACGGGCACAAGTTGTTTTTCCCACGCCTCTTGGACCGCAAAAAAGATAGGCATGCGCCAGTTTTCCGGTGGCAATGGCATTCTTCAAGGTAGTGGTCAGTGCACGTTGGCCTACTACGGACTCAAAGGTCGAGGGACGATATTTCCGTGCAGATACGATATAGTTTTCCATATTTGGGATATTCTTTGCTTTTTGTGCAAATGTACACAAAAAAAAGAAATCTTTCGGTTATTCCTCTTATCTTTGTGACGTGAAGTTATATGATGGACAAGCTCCATCATGAATGATAAATTGCTAAATAGTAGATAACGAGATGGATAAACTTGCTTCTCTTTGGTCTTTTGTCCGCAAGCATAAATATCTGATTACGCTTGCGTTGTTTGCTGTAATTATCGGGTTCCTGGATGAGAACAGTGTTGTACGCCGTTTGGGTTACGCCCAGGAAGAAAGCCGTCTGCGCGATGAAATAGAAAAGTACCGCAAGGAATACGAGGAGAATACCGAACGGCTCAATGAGCTTGCCGTCGACTCCGGTGCCATCGAACGGATTGCCCGTGAGAAGTATCTGATGAAAAAGCCCAATGAGGATATTTATGTATTTGAAGAAGATATAGAAGAATGAAACAACTGATACCCGCCCTTTTCGCAGTAGGGGCCGTGATGCTCTTGGCAGGAGCTGCCGTTTATATCACGGGCTGGCCTCTTTCACCTTATATATATACTATCGGCGCTACGATGGTTGCTTTGGCCCAAATTAATTCTCCGTCCAAATGTAAAAGTCCCACTGTCAAACGCCTGCGCCGACAGCAAATATTCGGTGCGCTTTTGCTGGTGCTTACGGGGGCATTCATGCTCTTTACAAGGGGCAATGAATGGATTGTGTCTCTGACGATAGCCGCCATTCTTGAGCTTTACACTTCGGTACGTATTCCACAAGAAGAGGCGAAAGAAGGTTTAAGCTAAATCCGGAACATATATTCTGCATAAACAAGAGGGGCTGAACTCTTTTATAGAGCCAGCCCCTTTCTCATTTAGTTAATCTTCTGCGTTATCCGTCTATCTTTCTACCTTTTCTACTGTCAGAACTGCCGAAGAGACACCTGCCGTTACGTCAACTGTGAACCGGTAAGCGACACCGTTTTCCAGGCTTTTGCCTTCTACGAGGCCCAAGTTGCCGGCATCACGTCCGTTGGTACCGTCACCTATAAATACTAAGTCACTGGTGGTAGACAAGGCATCGTTTTTATATTCACCTCCCCAACCTTGCTGGTGGAAGAACTTGAAGTTGATGTCATCAGATTTGATTTGCTCTCCCGCTACTACTGTTACCTGATACTTCTTCGCTTCAATCTGTGACATGCAGAGACCTTTTTCTGTAGTCCAACCTACGGCATTGGTCGCTACGGAAGGTTTACCGATACCGTCACCGATAATCCAAAGGGCGCCGGTTCCGTCATCGTTCAGAGTGGCGGTGCTTGTTCCGTTCATTTTCAATACTTCCAGATAATTCAGGGCCAGGTTGGCAATGACGCGATAAGTTCCATCGATAGGCAGGAACTTCAGCGAACCGTCTTCATTCTTTTCGAAGAAGTCGGGGTCTATCCAATATTGGTCGAAGTTGGGAATGTCTGCAGTGATGTTGTCCCCTTGCTTCAGATTGAGGTCGATGCTGTAATGGTCATCATCCACCATCTCCATTTCAGAACCGTTCAGCAGTAGTTTCACGAAAGGAGCGGCTGCATAAGTCAACGTATTGAAGGAGATGGAATATTCTCCAGCTGACAGATTGGAGAAGGTAATTTCACTGGAGGTACCTTGTGTAATGGCACCGTTGCTCCATCCGAAGTTGATTTCATTCCCGTTGGCGCCTACTTTAGGAGCTTTGATGTAACCTTTCACTTTTTGTGCAAATTCACCGGTCACGCTATACTGATTGGCTGCGACTTTTTCCATGCGGTATTCTTGGTCTCCGGAAATCAGAGTTAGGTAGGGGAAGTCCGGACGACTCAGCGCCACGTCATAGCTTTTTTCTGTAATTGTGAAATTGATGTTCTGCAGAATGAACTTCAATGTAGCTGTTCCGTTGGGAATATTTGCCAGATAGGGAACATATATTTTCCCGGTATAGTCTTGACCGTTTACTTTTGTACGGATTATAGTCTCTGACACCATTTCGTCGCTGAAGTATAACCGCGCTTTTAACGTGGAAAGGGGTACATCTGCGTCCGATGCCTTGATTGTAAAAGGCAGACTGTCTCCGAACAAGGCTGAAGAAGGTTCTGCCTGAAAGTCCATTGTCGGGTTGCCGGGAACCGGATCGTCATCGCTGCAAGCATTCAGCATGGCTATGCCTGCCAATGCCATTAGATAGTATTTTAAGCTTTTCATTATAATCTTCTGTTTAAATTATTAGTTTTATTTTTTCCAACGGTAAGAAACGACTGCTTTGGCCGGAACTTCGTAGGAAAAGTAGTGTGTGCCGTCGCTTACGGTGATTCGCTTGGCATCTGCATTGTTGTTTGCCAATACGAATGCATAGGTACCGTCCGTATTCTCGAAGGCGGAGTAGGTGATTCCGTTGGCTGTGTAACCGGTCGTTCCGATACGTACAGCTCCCGGTTTCACGACTGAAGACATGTGCCCGATAAGGTAATAATGGGAATTACGGACAATTTTAGAATAGTTTGTATTGTCAATATCCACTGCACCGTAGCAGGTCTTGCAAGAACCATCTGAGGGGCTTACCGGTCCCAGGTCACTGTCTAACATCAGATTCCACACAATGGTGCCGCGGCACCAGTTGTTGGCTGTTCCCAATGCTATTTCTTCCATATCGTTAAGCAGGCGTGCTTCCAAATCGCGACCGGAGTTCCAAGTACCGATGGAGGTTTCCGTAAAAAGCAGTTCCTTGTTGGGATAGAGTTTGTGGATATTCAGCAACTCAGAACGGTTACCGCCATAATTATGGTAGGCAGCGCCCGCAATGTATTGTGAGGCTTCCGCATCATCATAAATCTTGGTAGGGTAACTTTTTTGGTCGACCAGATTGTCGTAGTTGTAGTTATGGTCGAAAACATAAATCTTTGTAGTAACTCCGGCTTCTTTGAAGGCAGGGCCCAGGCCGGTCTTGATGAAGTCACGGGCTTCTTCCCATCCCATGAACAAGGATGCTGAGTTACCGTGGTTCAGCGGTTCGTTCTGCGGAGTCACAGCGTGGATTTTGATGCCTTCCTTTTCGAAAGCTTGTATCCATTTTACGAAATAGTCGCCATACGTTCTGTAATATTCGGGGTTCAAGTGTCCGCTGGTCCATGAGTCAAAGGGTACACGTTTCTCCAGGCTTTTCACTTTCATCCACTTCGGACATGTCCAGGGAGCGGCAATTATTTTGACGGCAGGATTGATTGCCAGAATTTCCTTCAATATAGGAATCACATATTTGGTGTCTTCCATCGGAAGGGCAAAGTGCTCAAGCCCCTTTTCGTCACAGCAAGTGAATTCACTGAATGAGAAGTCGGAACAACCGATGGCAATACGTACATAGCTGAAGCCATAGCCTTCTTTGTCCGAGAATGTTTCAGTCAGAAACTTCGTGCGGTTCTCTTGTGTCATCTGCATCAGGTTGTAACCGGTAGAGCCGGTGATGGCTGCACCGAAACCGTCCATTTCCTGATAGCGGGTGGCAGGGTCAAGTGTCACGGTAGAAGGTGACATGTTGCTTCCGGTGCCGAAGGCCAGCCCGGACTTTGTCAAATCATAAGTACGACTGGTGTTCGTTACATAGAGGGTAACATCCTTTGCCTCTTCCGTGGGTTGGTCTGGCTTGGGTTCCGGTGTAGGGGTGATGTTACTGTCATTGTCATTGCCGCAGGCTGCCAGTATGGTGAAGCAGCCTAATGCGGTAGTGAATATATTTCTTAAATTCATATTCAATTGATTTTTATATTACTCATTAGTATTAATAGCCCGGGTTCTGTATCAGATTTTCGTTCTGGTCGATGGCTCCTTGGGGAATAGCCAGCAGATAGGAGTTCTCATTGAACAGATTTTCTTGTGCATGGCGGCCGCTGTCTTTGGCGTAAACGGCGTTCATCACTTCTTCTACCTTATTGAGGCGGCAAAGGTCGTACCAGCGCTGTCCTTCAAAGGCAAGCTCCATGCGGCGTTCGTCCATATAAGCTTGGAGCAATGCTTCTTTACTGCTGCGGGTGCTTTGTGGAAGTTTGCCCAGTCCGGCGCGGTTGCGGATGCGGTCGATGATGTCGGCTGCACCGTTCAGGTCGGGAGCCTCTCCCATAATTTTTGCTTCGGCTTTGAGGAGCAGGATATCGGCATATCGCAGATAGATAATGCTGTTGAACGCAGAGCGGCATTTGTACATGAAGGCATAATGGTCTGCCGGATAATAGTTGCTCCATCCGCAGTCATACCATACAACAGATTCATTGTAACGTTTCGTGTCTCCTTGCTCTTCATAGAGGCGGATAAGGTCACGGGAAGGGGTAATCCATTTGGCCCAGGTGAAACTTTCATCCCAGTTGCTCAAGTTACGGCCGAACATCCAAGTACACCAGTTGCCGGAGCCGGGAGGAAAGTGGGCTTCGAGAATTGCCTCCTTGGTATTGCGTACCCGGCAGTCTTTTTTTTCCGTATCATACGCCCAAAGGTCGCTGAAGTCTTCCACGAGGTCGAAGCCGTCGGCAGCAAGTTCATCGGCATATTTGATAACCTTTGCATAATCGCGCAGAGGTTTTTCTGCATAGACCTTGGCAAGCATGGCACGTGCCACCGATTTGGTAAGTATGCTCTTGTCTGATGTGTCGTTTGTCGGTGTGTTGGGGTTTTCCACTGCTTCAGTCAGGTCTTTCTCTATTTGGGCGTAAGCCTCTTCAGCCGTATTCTGTGGAGGAAAATAGGTCGGGTACATTTCTTCTACGTTGTCTTCGGTAATGTCACCGCCCACGGTAGTGATGACCGGGAAGTTACCCCATAAGCGTACCATATCGAACATGACCATGGCACGGAATATCTTGGCTTGTGACTGATACTTGCCGCGTTCACTTTCACTGAGTGCCTTGAGCTGGTCACAGCCCACGATGATGCGGTTGGCAACGGCAATGTCGCCTAAGAAACGGTCCCAGTCACGTTTTAGTACAGAATTAGAGCCTTCAATGGAGTTGGTTTCGTAAGGCACCACTTCGGCCCCCGTTGTTCCGGCGTAGGCATTATCGGAATGAGCGTCACCGATAAGCAGTTTGTCGACATACCAGTGCTCCTGCTGGTCACGAAATTTTTTGTGAAGGGTTACCATTGAAGTTTCCACGTCTTGCACACTATTGAAGATAGGCTTTTCATCAGTTTTGTTCACTCCTTCCGTTACATCCGAGTAGGTGTCTACCGGATTATAGTCCAAGTCACATGAGGTTGCGGTCATTGCCAACAATACACCGCAAGCTATACTTTTATATATATGGTTTAGTTTCATAAGTTATTTCTTCCTTTTTTAGAATTCAACATTGATACCGAAAACGAATGATTTGCTCTGCGGGTAAGTTCCATAGTCGATGCCCTGTACAGAACCGCTGTTGCCATATTGGTTCACTTCAGGATCCATACCTGAATAGCTGGTCCAGGTCAGCAAATTGCTGGCGGTAAAATAAGGCTGTACGCGGCTGATACCCCATTTCTTGAACTGGCGGCAACGGATGTTGTAAGAGAGTGAAATGTCTTTGACACGCAGGTAGCTGCCGTCTTCTACAAAGTAAGTGGAGTTCTTGATGTTGAAGTTGGCTTTCGGGACATTCGTAATCTGTCCGGGAATTCTCCAGCGTTTCAATACTTCCGTTGACTGGTTTTTACCGTCATACATACCTTCGGTTTCCATACGGGACACATTGAAGATGTCGTTTCCGTAGCTTCCTTGGATGAAGATGCTCAGGCTGAGGTCTTTCCATGTAAAGGTGTTTGTCAATCCGTAGATGAAGTCGGGATTCGGGTCGCCGATATAGGTACGGTCAGAAGTGGAAATCTTGCCGTCTTCGTTAAGGTCGCGATAAATCAGGTTACCGGTTTCGGGGTCTACACCGTCGCTGATGTAGCCGTAGAAACCACCCAAAGGACGTCCGGGCTCATTGCGTACGATATTTTCTTTCACCACCTCGGCGCTGCTTGCTGCTGTATAGATTTTCTGCAATGACAGCTTGGTCAGCTTGTTCTTATTGAAAGAAATGTTGAAGTCTGTATCCCAAGAAAACTCGCCGGTCAGGTTATGGGAGTTGATGGCGAACTCGAATCCCTTGTTGGTCATCTCGCCTTCGTTACGGGTGATGCTGGTGGTTGCTGCCGCACCAGCAGGCAGACTTACATTCATCAACATGTCTGTAGTTTTCTTGTAATAGTAGTCCATGCTGAAGGTTAGTCTGTTGTTCAGTACAGTCAAGTCAAGACCGATGTTCGTCTGGTTGGTAGTTTCCCATTTCAGGTCACTTGTTCTCAGGTTGGCCTGGCTGATACCGGGAACTGCATGGTCGTTACCTTCTTCAAACCAGGGTATGCGGTTGATGTTGTAACGTTGCAGATACGAGTAATCGCCTATACCGCTTTGGTTACCGGTCTGTCCCCAGCCACCGCGGAGCTTCAAGTCATCAATCCAAGCGATGTCTTTCATGAACTTTTCCGACGAAATGCGCCATGCAGCCGAGAAGGAGGGGAAAATACCCCAGCGATGGTCGGGATGCAGCTTGGATGAACCGTCGGCACGCATGTTCATGGTAAGCATGTACTTGCTGTCATAGTTGTAGGACACACGGGCGAAATAGGAAGAGATGGCCCACTGTGAAGCTCCTGTTCCGGTACCGTCCCATGAAATTTTATTGGCAGCGTTCAGGGTCTGTATTTTATCGTCCCGGAAATGTGAGCCGTTTATCCAGCTGTTGGTATAGTCCGATTTGGTATAGGAAGAACCTGCCATTACGTCGATGCCGTGCTTCTTGATATTGGTATTGTAAGTCAATATATTATCGAAAACCAACACGGTATTCATATTCCGGTTGTCAGAGGCTGTACCGAAGCTGTTGCGTCCGTCGGTGGTCGATATTGGATCGAGGAATGTGGTGCTTACACCGTTACGGCGGTCCAGGGCTACAGATGATTTCAACTTTAGGTTGGGCAGGAAGCTGATGGTGGCGGTTCCGGATGCGATGAGGCGGTTTTCCTTGTTCTTGTTGTTTTTCTGGCGGGCCAGGTTTTCCATCGGGTTCATGATGTTCACTCCATAGAAGTTCTTATTGTATTGATTCGGTTTTTCAGGATCCCAAATAGGAGCATAGGTCGGAGTGTTGATGACCGAGAGGACTACACCACCACGGTTGGCACCCGTACCGGAGATGATGCCGGTGTTTCCGATGTTGTCGGAGTAGGAGATATTGGCACTTACATTCAGCCAGCTGCGTATTTGGTTGTCGATATTGGCGCGGAAGCTATACCGCTTGAAGTATGTTCCTTCCAAAATACCTTTTTCATCCAGATAACCGGCAGAGAGGAAGTATTTCATCTTTTCATTTCCGTTTGATACGGACACTTGGTAATTCTGGGTTTGTCCGGTCTTGTAAACCTCGTCAAACCAGTCTGTCTGGTCGGTCAGCCCTTCAAGAGCAGTTGGATTTACAGCCCCGATTTCTTCTTGCAATTCGCGGTACTGTTCTGTATTCAGTGCTTCCATGCTCTTGCCTACTTTTGTCATGCCATATTGTACGTTCAATGCTACTTTGGCGTTGCCTGCCGAGCCGCTCTTGGTAGTAATCAATACCACACCGTTGGCTGCGCGCGAACCGTAGATGGCTGCTGATGAGGCATCCTTCAGAATAGAGAGGTTTTCAATGTCGTTGGGAGAGAGAAAGTTGATATTGTCTACAGGTACACCATCCACTACGTAGAGCGGGTCGTTGCTACCATTGAATGAGGTGGTACCACGTACGCGGATACTCATACCACCGCCCGGTTCGCCGCTGGGCTGCATAACCGACACACCGGCTGCTTTACCTTGTAGGGCTTGGGCTGCCGATACAATGGGGCGTTGGTCCAAATCCTTTGTAGAAACCGTAGATACGGCAGTGGTTACGTCTTTACGCTTCACACTTCCATAACCGATAACTACCACTTCGTCCAGCAGTTCGTTGTCTTCCTGCAATGTGATATTCATGTTGGTGGCTGCTTTTACCTCTATCGTTTTGTAGCCGATGAAGGATATTACCAGTGTGGCATTCTGTCCTACACTCAGGGAAAACTCCCCATCCAGATTGGTAACAACACCGTTGGTTGTTCCCTTTTCCAATACAGATGCACCAATGACCTCCAGGCCTGCGGCATCTACTACTTTACCCGTAGCTGTCAATCGTTGGGCAAATGCATTTGTTGACATTAGCAGTACGAGTAATGTCAGAAGGAGCTTGTAACTCCGCGTAAGAAGATTTCTTGTAATCATTCTCATAGTACTTTAATTAAAAGATTTAATTTATTTTAGAAAAGTATGTTCTAATAGAGATTGGATGTTTTCCATAGTACACTTTTCTTTCTCTGTTGCAAAGATAGTGGACAACCTTATTCGTCCGATAGGCGGGTAATGTATAGAAGTAAGTCGGAGTAAAATGTAAATGCCACATATATAGCGAGTTATATTCTTGCTGATTGCTGTATAAAGTAAAGGTCAGCTACTATGGAAGGAGGTCTGTATATGTTGTTTTATCGCTGTAAATGGTCGAAATACCTCTTAACTTTCATGTACTTTTTAGGGTAGAAGTAGCTTATGTTTAGATAGATTAATTTATCTTTGTGCTCTCAGCCTTATATAAATAATAGAAATGAAAAGAAAAATCATAGCTTTACTATTTTTACTGATGGGGTGTACCTTTCTGAATGCGGCACCTTACAGTGAAAAGATAAAAGAACTGCTGGTGCGCCTTGACTCTCTGATTGCGCAAAAAAACACGTTTGCTATGCTTAAAGAGGCGAAGATTGCCCAGTTGTACAAGCTGCAAAAGGATGTGCGTACTTTGGAAGAGAGATATTGGCTGAATAAAAATCTTTATGATGAGTATTGCGTCTATAACGCCGATTCTGCAATGAATTATGTGGTAGACAATTTGGATATAGTTTATAAGCAGAATGATAAATACCGGCAGATGGAGTGGAAGATAAAAAAGTCTTTTCTGTTGGCTGCCACCGGTTTGTTGAAAGAAGCTCAGGATGAATTGCGCGGAGTTTCAGGCGGTTCGCTCCCCAAAGAATTGTTAGTGGATTATTACGGGCAAATGCTGTATCTGTATTCGCATTTCAATCAGTATACCGGTAGTGAAATGGGTACTTTGCATGAACATTATGCACAGTTGGAGCGTGTTTACAAGGACTCTTTGAATATGGTTCTTACCCCTGAAGACCCCTTGTTCTTGTGGTATAAAGGGCAGGTAGTACAAGGTACGGACAGTATGTATGTTTTTAAAGAACGTTTGCAGAAGGGAATTCTTAATTCTGCATTCGACACTCGGCGCGATGCCATGAATGCTTACGTGCTGGCCTGCTTTTATCGCGAGTCCGATGAGCAGGAAAATTATCTGACTTACCTGATATATTCTGCTATGGCCGATGTACGTATCTCCAATAAAGATATTGCTTCGTTGGAAGAGCTGGCGGGGGTACTTTTTAGTTTGGGTGATATTGACCATGCCTATGTCTACATGAGTTACTGCTTGCAGAATGCCTTGGCATATCGGAACCGGGTGAGGGTAGTGGGCATCTCTGCAGTGCAGGACACCATTCATCAGATCTATCAAGAACGTAATCAGAGGCAAGAAGCGCGGTTACGTATGTATTTGGTACTGGTCAGTGTCTTGTCCTTGATATCCTTGTTTGCCTTCCTGTATATATATAAGCAGATGAAGCGATTGAAGCAGTCGCGCCAACAGCTGAATGAGGCAAACAACCGCCTGAATAAGCATGTGGAAGAGCTTTCGAAAATGCACGGACAAGTGGCAGAAACGAATGTACAGCTTACTTCTTTGAATGAACAGTTGAGGGATACCAATAATCAGCTTCGTGAATCCAACTATGTGAAGGAGGAATACATAGGTTATGTCTTTTCCATTTGTTCCAATTATATCAGTAAGCTGGATGAGTATCGGAAAAATATCAATCGTAAGCTTAAGGCAAACCAGTTGGAGGATGTGAAAGCATTAACCGATACTCATTCTATGGCACAGAATGAGTTGAAAGAGTTCTATCATAACTTTGATGCTATCTTCTTGCACATTTATCCGGATTTTGTAAGTGACTTCAATGCCTTGCTCCATCCTGACGAGCAGATTGTGCTAAAAGATGGTGAGTTACTGAATACGGAATTGCGCATTTATGCTTTGGTGCGTTTAGGTATCACTGATAGTGTGAAGATTGCCGAATTCTTGCATTATTCACCTCAGACCGTTTATAATAATCGTTTGAAAACACGTAATAAGGCTATCATTCCTCGGGAAGAGTTTGCTGCCGTTGTGCGTTCTTTGGGTAGGGCACAGAAGTGGATTTGATAAAGGCTTCTACTGATTGTCGCTGTATGATGCGTAGATGACACCTAAGAGTTAGGAAAAAAACTGCGATGTACTACCTTGTTTTTCTCTAAAAACTAATCTTTCCACAGCAATGTTCTTTTCTTACCACAGCTGTGGAAAGAAAGAAACGCGGGTGTGGTAAGAAAGAAACATATCTGTAGTGAGAAAAGTTGTTCAGTAGTTCTCGTTTAGTATCCGGGCTTTCCGGATGTAGCCTTTCGCAGGTTTATTGTCAGTTCTCTTTGGGCTCCTCAAGCGTGGTGCCGGCCGTTCAGTGGTCTATGTCAAGGGGTGAACTTAGTATATTCCGATGCGCGCGCGTATATATATAATGTGTCCCCTTCCTTCCTGCCTTTCTTTCCCTTTAAAAAATATGCTTTAAAACATATCTATCAATCAGCTAGTTATGAAAAAGTTCACGTAAACCCTCAAAAAAAGCTTGTATATATTTTGCAGAT
>OLZD01000068.1_pt1 | contig 36252 bp, 28 predicted proteins | sample 1673451 | NCBI WGS metagenome assembly OLZD01 (sample SAMEA103958112, study PRJEB25191) | human gut metagenome | biome: human-associated habitat [ENVO:00009003]; feature: intestine environment [ENVO:2100002]; material: feces | place: Germany | collected 2013/2015 | reverse complement strand
GGGTATTCAGCAGGCTGGATTTTCCCACGTTGGGAGGTCCGGCGATCGCCGTGCGGATGCCTTCCCGCAGCAGGCGTCCGCCTTCGGCAGTTTTGAGGAGGGCGGTCAGTTTTTCCTCCATGCTCCGGAGGCGCGCCAGCAGATCGGAGGCGGTGTCCGGGGAAATGTCTTCATCCGGAAAATCAATATAGGCCTCAATGTGGGCCAGCACATGAACCAGGTTGTCTTTCAGTTCGTCCACCTGGGCGCCGATGCCTCCGTCCAGCTGGGTCTGCGCGGCTTTCAGGGCCAGGTCGCTCCCGGCGGAAATCACATCCATCACGGCTTCCGCCTGGGTCAGGTCCATGCGCCCGTTCAGAAAGGCCCTTTTTGTAAATTCTCCCGGTTCCGCTGGGGAGGCCCCGCATTGGTAGAGGCGTTTCAGCAGGCGGTCCGTCACCAGCATGCCGCCATGGCAGGAGATTTCCGCGGTATCTTCCCCCGTATAACTGGCCGGGGCGGGGAACCAGGTGACAAGCGCCTGGTCAATGGCGGCTCCTTCCGCGTCCCGGATGCAGACCAGCGTCGCCCTGCGCGGACGGAGGCGTTCCGTGAAAGCCGCAGGGGTGCATTGTTTCAGGATGTCCATGCAGCCGGGACCGCTCATGCGGATGACGGCGATGGCTCCCTGTCCTGCGGCGGTGGCCTGTGCGGCTATGGTGCGTTCCGGGTCAGTCATGGTTCTATGGATTCAAAAAAGCCGCCCCCGAGCAACTTGCCTCCGTCGTAAAAGGCGCAGACCTGTCCCACGGCCAGGGCCCGGAGGGGCGTGTCAAAGCCCAGGCGCACCTTTCCTTCTTCCAGATATTCGCAGGAGGCCCATTCCGCCTTGGCCCGGTAGCGGGGCTGGGCCATGACGCGGGCCGGCAGGGGAGCGAGCGTATTGGAAATGCCGCCGACCACGGCGCGGGACGCGTACAATCCCCGCGTGGACGCGTCTTCGTATCCCAGAATCAGGCGGTTGCGCTGGACATCCTTTCCCACCACCACATAGGCGACTCCCTCCCGCGGGGAGGCGACGCCGTGCCCTTTCCTCTGGCCCATGGTGAACAGATGCAGGCCGTTGTGCGTGCCGAGCGTCCGGCCTTCCGTGTCCACGATTTTGCCGGGCTTGTCCGGCAGGTAGTGGCGCAGGAAATCGCTCATTTTTACCTGGCCGATGAAACAGATGCCCTGGCTGTCTTTCTTGCGTGCCGTGGGGAGGCCGTATTTTTCCGCAAGAACGCGCACTTCCGGTTTCAGCAGATCCCCAAGGGGAAAGACGGCGCGGGCTATCTGGTCCGGGCGCATCAGGGACAGGAAGTAGGATTGATCCTTGTTCGGGTCCCGCCCGCGCAGGATGAAAGCCCCTTGCGGCGTGTCCATCCTGCGGGCGTAATGGCCGGTGGCGACGTAGTCGAACCCCTGTTCCAGGGCATAATCCAGAAAGACGCCGAATTTCATTTCCCGATTGCACAATACGTCCGGGTTGGGCGTATATCCGGCGCGGTAGCCTTCAATCAGATAATTCACGATGCGGGCGCGGTATTCGTCCACCAGGTCAATGACCCGGAATTCAATACCTGTTGTTTTGGCGACGGCCAGAGCGTCCTGAATGTCCTGTTCCCACGGGCATTCGCCGGGAATGCCTTCGTCATTCACCCAGTTTTTCATGTAGGCCCCCACTACGTCATGGCCCTGCTCCACGAGCAGGGCCGCTGCCACGGAGCTGTCCACTCCGCCTGATAAGCCTACAAGTATGCGTGCCACGATGCTGGAAAAGATATGGGGGTGATAAGGCGGACCGCTTTGAGAAAGGCTTTGCCGCCTGCCCCTGTAAACCAAAGATGTTTCCGTAAGCCAAGACAAAAAGCGTGGAAATGGGGCATCCGGTCCCTGATGCGGAATATGATTCGGTCGATCCGGGAGGCTTTTGATTTTTAATCACATTCCCTGAAATCGAATTTGGAATCCGTAGTCAATATAATAAATTAGAAAAAAGTATTATAATTAATTTACCACCTCTTTAAACAGGAAGCTGGAATATGGAGAGGTAAGGCCCTTCATTTTTTTTCAGGAGGTATTTCCGTGATGAGGAAAGATGAGGAGGTATTAACTAAAAAATTGTTGTTCAATGGCATATTCAGTTTTTCAGAATGCGGTGGTCTGATGATTTCAGTCTGCCGGAGAACGGAGGCCACCTGGAAAAAAGCTACGGATTCCAAATCCGTACCCATATAAAAATGTTTCGTTGTAATAGGGTAAATGGATGTTGTATTGCATGGTGGTCTATTTTCTCATTTCTGATTTGTTATTATTCCAGTTATGTGTCTCCCTATTATGAAATTCCCGTAAGTTGTGATCCCATTATTTATCATCTCATGGGACGCGGAATGATGGAAGGGTTGATGCCTTATCGGGATTTGTTTGATCAAAAGGGGCCCTTCATTTTTTTGATATATGGCTTTTCCTACGCCTTGTGTGGTTCTTACTGGCTTGTATTCGTTCTTGAGGTATTCGCAGTGACGGCCTCCATGATCTTTTGTTACAAGGCGGCCCTTCTCTTCGTATCTGGAAAAAAAGCGTTTATCGTTTCGCTGCTCATCCTTTATTCCATGTGCAGTTTCCACTATTATGCAGGAGGAGGTCATCCCTCCGAATTTATTCTGCCTTTCCAGTTTGCCGCGATTTATGGAGTGTGCCGCCTGTATCGGGATCCCGATCGCTTCGTAAGAACGGGCGTGGTGTTTGGCGCGGGCATCGGGATGGCGCTTCTGTTGAAATTCAACTTGGCCGCTTTTTGGTTCGTTCCCTTCCTGTATGTCCTGTATCGTGCGCGGATGACCGGGAAGGCATGGATTTTTACAGGAAGCGTGGGAGGAACGCTCCTGTTGATGCTGACGCCCTGCCTCTGGTATTTTTACAGCCGCGGCGCGTTGCTGGATTTATATGAAGGATACATTGTTTTTAATGCCGGTTACGGCGCCGATGCGGTATCGTTCAAGGAGATGTGCCGGAATTATTCCCAATGGGTGAAAAGGGATATCATGTATCCTAGCATGTTGATGTACATCGTGGGAGGAGCGGGGGTGATTTTAAGCCGGATGCCCGCCAGGGAAAAGATTTATTATACAGCCGCTTTTCTGATTACCTGCATGGGCGTCCAGGGAAATGGAAAGACGCATTTCAACCATTACGCCCAGACACTTATTCCCTTCGCTGCTGTGGGATACCTGGTGGTGGCCAGGATGATCCATGTGGAAGAGGTTGTTTCCCGAAAGTGGCGCCGATGGCTTTTTCCTCTGGTTGTTGCGGGAGTGATGGCTTGCACCTTCCTGAATTGCGTGGATTTTTCATGCAGAAGCCGCGCCCGCGAATGGATGTCCGCTTTTGCTCTTCCAGATACCAGTGATGAACCGGGGGGGGAGAATGCTTGTGCAGTCCTTGGGCGGCATGCCGTATGGTTTTACTGTGTCAATGGTTTGGTGCCGCCCATACGCACGTTTACGATTTGCGCTTCCGACAAACAGGGTGCAGAACGGGAAAGGATGCGTCAGTATCAGGAAATCCGCCGCGGAAAGATAGACTATGTGGTGATAGCGGGAGAATACTTCAAGCCGGACAACACGGAATCTCCCTCCCTGAGGGCTATGCGGGATTTGCTAAGTACGGAATATTGCCGGGAACGATCCTTTTTCAGAGAAGTGACGAACTTGGATATTTACCGCCGTGTGAAGAGGGATTAATGCCCCAGTTCTTCCATGATGCGTTCTGCAAGAGCCCGGGGAGAGTCGGAAGGGGAAGCCGGAAGTTTCCGGAGCCATTGTTCGCGTTTCAGCCAGGTGCGCTGCCGTTTGGCGTATTGCCGGGTGGCGAGGGCCAGCTGGCCCTGGCAGTTTTCACGGGAGATTTCCCCGCGCAGCATGCTTCGTATCAACGCCAGGCCCAGGGTGCGTTCCGCTGTGGCGGAGCATGGGCCGAGGGAAGCCGTTTCCTCCACGGCCCCCTCCTGCATCATGCGTGCGGCACGGTGGGCTATTCTTTCGTCCAGTTCAGGAACATCCCTGCTGATGACCCAGCCGGGCCCGCGCGGCGGGGTCAACCAGTTCCTCTTCCAGAAGGAAAGAGGTTTTCCTCCGGCAAGGACGATTTCCAGATTGCGTTCCACATAACGCCGGTTGGAGGCATCCGTCGAGGCCGCTCCTTCCGGATCCAGGGAAGAGAGTCTGGCGTATAGCGCTTCCGTGGAACAGTTCGCGAAAGCGGCGCGGAGAGCAGCGTCCCCCGGCGGCGCTTCCGACAGGCCGTGGGAGAGGAATTTGAAGTACAGGCCGGAACCGCCCGTGACGATGGCGATTTTTCCGCGTGCGTGAATTTCTTCCATGCAGCGCATGGCGCGGTGGTAGTGTTCCGTGGCATTCCAGTTCTTTTGGACCGGAATGATGGAAACCATGTGGTGGGGGACCCGTTCCCGGTCTGCCGGGGAAGGCGCCGCCGTCAGGATGGGCAGCTCCCGGTACACCTGGTAAGCGTCGGAACTGACGATTTCTGCGTCCAGCATCTCCGCCAGTTCCACGGCTACCGCGGATTTGCCCGATCCGGTGGGACCTGCCAGAAACAGGGTCATGGGAAGTGTTGCCTGATGGGGTGGTGAAGATTCAATCATCACGTGGAGTAATGGCGGATAAAGTTTGTTGTTCCTGTGAAGCCCTAAAAGCTGCTCCTGCTTAAAAGCTGTTGGAGGAAGCGGAAAAGCGGAGGCGAAATGGCTTCATATCCCAGGGCGTTGAGATGGAGGCCGTCCCAAGTATAAAGGCTGGCGTCTTTTCCCGGAAGGAAGAAATGGAGGGGGAGGACATGGACATTTTCTCCAAAGTCGTGTTGCAGCAGACAATTCCTGAAGGTTTCCATGCGCGACCCTTTTTGTGCGATGAGCGGGGGAATGACAATGATGGCGGTCGTTTCCGGGCTGTAAATCTCCCTGATTTTTTTGACGATGGCCACGTTTCCCTGAAAAGCCGTCCATCCCAGGCTTTTTTGTACTCCCAGATTGTTGACTCCCGAATACAGGACGATGATTCTGGGCGCCAGCGGGCTTGTCAGGCCGTCATTGAGGCGCCAGAGCAGGTTGCCCGTGGTCTCGCTCCTGGTTCCCAGGTTGAGGCATCCCAGAGGGGAAAACCAGGTTTCCCAGGAATGTTTCCCTTCTTTCAGCCAGAATTCCATGGTGGAGGAACCCAGGAACAACACGGGGGCATGGGGATTCAGCCGGGCATTGCGTTTGTCCTGCCGGTGTTTTTCCAGCAGGGCGCCCTGTTCCGGGGAATAGGGAAGGGGATGGACAGCCAAATGGTAGCGGTAGGCGTGTTTGGCGCACCAGACGGCGCCTAATGCGGCCGGAACGGTTAAAAGAAGAAAGAGGATACAGGCCTTAATTTTTTTTGGGAACATGGGTGATGCGGTCGTTGGCGACGTAGGGCAGGCAGGCCGGGAAGAATTTTCTCAGGAAAAGATAGAATGCGACGATCAGGAAAATGATGGCCGGTATTAATACAAAGGGGGCGAAAAAGGATTGTTTCCAGATGTGGGAGGGGATCAACATGATCAAAGGATAATGAAGAACAAATATCAGGAAACAGGCGGGAGCATAGTTGGACAGCTTTCTGGCAGCGGGAATTTTCTTTTCCAGCCAGATTCCAAGGGCCATGAGAAGAAGCGCCCCGAAGACTGGGCAGAGGGAATTCAAATGGACAGCCGGCCAGGAGATATTCCATACTCCATAGGATGCCAGTATTTTGTGCATGTTCCATTCCGGGTTATTCTGGCAGACGCTTAAATAGTTGGTGATGCTGAGCAGAAACCCGGTTCCTACGGCGAGCAGGACGAGGGGAGTAAAGGAATTTTTGTAAACGTGTTTTACTTCAGCCAGTTTGATGGAAGACAGGAAAAGGCCCAGACTGAACAGGGAGACGGTGGATGGAGCAAGGGTAATCTTGTTGGCCGGCACGGGGTATTGGAGCCAGTCCGTGCTGAAGCAGATCAGGATTAGGACAAAAACCGGATATCTCAATTTCAGCAGGATGGGGGAAATGAGGGAACAGAGAATGATATCCCTCAAAAACCATGTGGGCGGGGAAAAGGGTTCTCCCGTCAATCCATTGATGGAAAGAGGAATAAAATCGGGAGTGAAAAGGGAGCGGAAGCCTGCAAGGTTGCATAAGTATTCCGGCAATCCCATATTCATGATTCCCGGATGGAGGAAAGAGATGGCTACATTCCAGAACAGAAAGGGAATGAGAAGCGTATAACCCCGTTTGAACGCTTTGTTCCAGGAATTATTCCGGCCCATGAAATAGCCGGCCAGAATCAGGAAAAATGCCACGCGGCCGTTGAAAACCGGAAGCTGGAACAGACTGGCGAAAGAGAAGGCCGGCGCATGGACGCATACAATCAGGCATGCCGCGAGGAATCGGGATATGTCAATCCAATGTTCCCGGGATGAGGGTAATAAAATTGTAGGATTTTGCGGTGTCATGAAAGAGTCTGCCTTTGGAGCCCCCTGAGGCAGGCAGGGGAAATGCTCAAGGGCAGATGGCTTTTTGTGTTTCCCGGGGATGTTTGAGACGTTCGGGGAGCGGTTTATTTACTGCGGGATTTCCGATGGCCAGGCAGCCGGGAGGCACATCCCGGGTGACGACGGCTCCTGCGGCGACTACGGAACCGGAGCCGATGGTGACTCCTTTCAAGATGGTGGCCCTGGCGCCGATGAAGCATCCTTCCCCGATGGAAATGGGTTGTCCCTGTTCGGGCTGTCCCAGGGTTGATCCCCACCTGGCGCCGCTCCGGGGATAGTGCATGTCGTTGTCCAGAATCAGCGCGTCTGCTCCTATCAGCGTGTGGCGGCCGATGCGGATGCCATTGACGCAGACCAGGGTGGCTCCGCTGATGCCGCAGCCGTCCTCCAGAATGATGCTTGCCTGATTGGAAAGGGCGGCCAGGCAGGTGTGATGGGAAAGTACCGGATTCATCCGGGTCAGGGAGTGGATGGTGACTCCGTTGCCGATGGTGATGGACGCTCCCGGGAATTTTTTAATGAGGGGAAATCCGGAAAGAATGATGCCTGTTCCGGTGCGCACCCCCCTGAGCCTGAGCAGCAGGCGGCCTATCCCGGAAAGCAGATGGATAAGGAATAATTTCATCAGCGTGGATACAGCATGGTATGATAACGTGACAGGCACCCGGTTACTGTCTGCTTTACGTCCAGCAGGCGGCGGCATTCCTGATGCCGCTCCATTCCCATGGACATGGCTTTATCCAGGCTGACGGAAAGTTTCTGCGCGGCTTCCCTGACGGCGGCGCTGTTGTGGACAGGGACAATATAGCCGGATACGCCGTCCTGAACATATTGAGTCTGTCCGCCTTCTTCCGTGGTGATTACCGGAAGGCCCATGACTCTTGCCTCCTTCACGATGTTGGGGCAGCAATCCCCCAGGGTGGGATGCACCAGGAACCACGCCGTGGAAAGGTGCTGCTGAAGTTCTGCGCGGGAAATGCTGCCCAGCCAGTGGATATTGGGAGTGGACAGGGCTTCCAGCCTTTCCCTGAGGGCTCCGTTGCCCGCAATGAACAGCTGGACATGGGAAAGGGACGGATGCGTGAAAGCCTCCACCAGGTAGGAAATGCCCTTCAACTCGTAAATGGTTCCGGCAAAGAGGCAGGAAGGTTCCGGGGAAGGTTTTCTGACAAGATGGTAAAAGGAAGGTTCCACGCCGTATTCCATGCAGGATAGACGGGCATGGGGGGCAATTTCCGCAACGCGGTCGCACGCCCAGGGGGATTCGCACGTGATAAAATCATAATGTTTGACGGCCATCCGTTCCCAGAGGGCCTGCATATGGAGGAGGAAGGCCTGCGGAGCGCGCTGGCAGTAGGCGGTGAGGGCCCCCTGGTAGGAAAGGAGCTTCTTTCCCCGGAAGGTAATCCCCGCCAGAGCGTAAGCCTGCTCCACTCCCCATACGTGCAGGAGATCCGGCTGGATATCGTTCAGAGTCTTGCGTATTCTCCGGACGGTCAGGAAATGGGCCGTCAGGATATTCCTGCCCATGCTGCCCAGGGGAAGGATGTGGATGGTCTGGTTGCGCATCCGGATGGTTTCCGGGGCAGAAACGGCTTTGCTGAGGGTGATCCAGTGGATGTCAAAATCTTCCTGAGATTCCAGAGCATGAAAAAGGGAAAAAATCCAGGGAATCGTACGCCGGTCTTTGTTACGGAAAGACGTCAGCAGCCGGCCCAGAGGGAGGTCCGCTGCTATGGCTAATACGGGACGGAGGCGTTTGGTCGGCATGGATTGGAAAAAAGGAGGCAAGGTTAGCAGGTGGGTAAATGCTCCCGGACGATGGAAGACGCGAACGGAGGCTTTCCTTCCGGGCGGATGGAGGAAAAAAGCAGTTGCTCTAATTCCTGGTTTACTGCGTCGGGGGCGAAACGGGCTTCCCATTGCCGGCGGCCTTTACTCCCCAGTAGTTTGCGTGTTTTTTCGTCCGTCAACGATTCCACAGCTTTTTCCAGCGCGGAGGGGGATGCGTTTTTCAGGACGATTCCCCCTTCCAGGGTGGAAAGAGCTCCTGCGTCCGGAGCGAACCAGGGAACGCCGCATGACATCGCCTCCAGAATGGAGAGGGGCTGCTGTTCCTGATAAGAGTAAAGGAAAACGGCATCGCTTTCCATAATGGCGGCTTCTACCTCCAAACGGGGGAGCCTGTAGAGAATCCTGAATCTGGGGTCATCACCGATGGCCTGTTCCATTTGTTCCGCGTAGGCATTGCGCTGGGGAATGAGAAAAAGAAAAATGATATGCCGCAGACGGGAGCGTTTCACATGGCGGATGAAGAGAAGCTGCCGTTTCCTCATGCTGGCGCCGGCAGGGCAGGTGAAAACGGGGGCGGAGGAAAGTCCGTATTTTTCCCGGAAAAAAGGAGCGGTTCTTTTCAGAGCCGGGAATGTGTTGGGAATGCAGGAGTAATGGGCAAGTTTGCTTCTGGATGCGCAGTAATAATCAAAGCTCTTGAACAGTGTCCCGTAAGGGTCGAGAAAAACGAGACGGTTTAACGGTGATTTCCTGCATACGTTGAGGATATTCCTGCGTATTTGAAAAAAGGAGCGGAGCCATTTTTTCAGGCCGAAGAAAGGAGGGTAATTGAAGCGGAAAAAAGAGCGGAAATTGGTAGCTGCACCATGGGAGCGGAGGAAAAACGGAATGCCTGAATCCCGCGCCGCGTCCAGCAATTCTTCCCGGCACCAGTCCGCCCAGGAGTGGTAGATAATAACATCCGGCCGGAAATCTTTCAAAAACCCGTCCAGGTATTCCCTTAAACGGGCGCTGTCCTTCGTCAGGGTGTCCGGCAGGGTGGTGAGAGGGCTGTATGGGCGGGAGCGGAAATGATCCTCCGGTGAATCCAGCGGGCGGGTGAGGACGTGGATATCCCAGCCCAGGGAGCTCAGGCTGCAGGCCATTTCATAGGCAGCCATGCCTACGCCTCCTTCCTCCGGAGGAAAAACATATGTAACGATGAGAATCCTGCCCTTGCTCACGGGCGGTAATGTAGATGAAAAGAAGAAATAAAACAAGGACACTTTATGGAACTGTTCCGGTCCATGGAACCTGTAAAAATGAGGAATTTGTTTTTTAACCGATGAGCGGATAAGGAGGCGTCATGGGAACAGGCGATTCTGCCCGGTTTCTATCCCCTGTGCGGGCCTGTTGGCTGAGGCTTCGTAAAAAGATATTGATGCGGCAGGATGTTGTGCTAGATTGGCACCGCTTTCCGTACCCGTATGGCCGCAATATGCCGTTGGTATATTGCCGGTTGAATAAATAATCCGGTTATTAATAAAACAGATATTTTTAACTTCTCCCGGGAAAGGATAAGGTTGATGGAATAAATAACATGGAAGAATCCCGCGTAAAGAAAAGCCTGTTGAACGCCAGGGTCAATCTCATTTTTTATGTTTTGATTCTTCTCATTTCCTTTTTTTCAAGGAAGATATTCTTGAATTGCCTGGGTGCCGATTTTGTCGGTTTGACGGGAACGTTAATGAGTCTGCTGAATTTCCTCAATTTGGCGGAACTTGGCATAAGCACGGCTATCGGGTATGTGCTTTACAAGCCGATTTTTGAACATGATGAAACCAGGATTAATGAAATTATCTCCGTGCTGGGATACATGTACCGGTGGATAGGGCGGATAATCATCGCGGCTGGAGTAGCGCTTTCCTGTTTCCTGCCGGTTATTTTCCCTTCCACGGGCTTTTCCTATGGAATCATCTATTTTGCTTATTATTCCTTTCTGGCCTCTTCCCTGATCGGGTATTTCGCCAACTACAGGCAGACCCTTTTGGGAGCGGACCAGAGGAATTACGTAGTGGCGTTTTATTTCCAGACGGCATCCATCATCAAAATCATATGCCAGATGCTGTCTGCATGGTATACGGGAAGTTATTATTTATGGATAGGGATAGAACTGTTCTTCGGCATTATTTATTCCTTCATCCTGAATTGGAAGATCAATCAGGTATATCCCTGGCTGAAGAGCGATGTGGCCCTGGGAAAGGAGCTGTTCAAAAAATATCCTGAAGTCACTAAATACACCAAGCAGTTGTTTATGCATCGGCTGGGAAGCTTTTTCCAGTTCCAGGTGACGCCGTTCCTGGTATATGCCTTTGTTTCCCTCCAGATGGCGGCCTATTTCGGCAACTATTCCACCGTTGTGGTGAAACTGCACCTTCTGGTCAATAATCTGCTCGGCAGTACGGAAGCCAGTGTGGGCAACTTGATTGCGGAGGGAAATGCGGGAAAAATCCGCAAGGTGTTCAGTGAATTGTTTTCCCTGCGCATGCTGATTGCCGGGACGGTATGTTTCCCCTTTTACCAGCTTTTGGAGCCATTCATCACTCTTTGGCTGGGGGCGGAATATATCCTTCCCCGGGAAATCATGCTGCTGCTCGTTATCAGGCTGTTCATCACCATTACGCGGGGGGTTGTGGATCAGTTTTTATACGGTTACGGTTTGTTCTGGGATGTATGGGCTCCTCTTGCGGAAAGCGTGATCAACATTTCCGTGGCGATCATAGGAGGTTACTTATGGGGATTGCCCGGCGTTTTGCTGGGGGGCATCTCCAGCCTGATACTTATTGTGGGCATCTGGAAGCCTTTCATGCTGTATAACTGGGGATTCAGGAAAAATGTGATGAGTTACTGGTTCCAATTCGGTTACCAGCTGGCGCTGGTTTCGATTTCGGCCGTGTTCATGGGCTGGATCTGGAAATTCGTTCCCCTGCAGCCTTCCGCGTCTTTCTTTTCCTGGTTTTTATGCGCCTTCCTCATGGCCGTTTCTTATGGCGGAGTGACGGTTCTTTTAATGTATTGCGGTACGCAGGGCATGCGCGGAATGGTGCGCCGTGCGCTGGAGATGGCGGGAACCCGGTTGCCGTGGCGGGAAAAAACTGAATAGGGACGCAGAGGTGTTGCCGGGCATCGGGAATGGGGACGCTGCGTCATTTATGCTCAATCTTCAGTAGTCGTTTCGGCTTCCGGGTCAACAAAATCCTCCACCGCCTCGGAGACAATGATATTGCTCTCCATGGAGGAAAACCCGTAATACGCCGGATTGACGTTATTGCAATGCAAGTGCATCGTCGCCGGAAGGAACGCTCCGGCCAACGCCCAGCTGTTGGTATTCTCCATATCAAGATAGTACCCGGAAAATGGATAAATGCTCTCAAAGCAATGGACTCCCTTCACCGTGGCGATCTTGACGCAGCCGCGGGAGGAATTCCCGCCATGCAGCAGCCACAGCGCGCCCCTGTCTTCGGTATCATATCCTCCGTCCTGGTATTGCTCGTAAACCACCGCGTATACGCAGACGGGATAACCGTTATTGGAAGACGTCTCCGGCGCGAGGGCCTGCGTCGTCTTCATCTTCCATTTCTGCTCGGCATTGGAATAATAAATCTCCCGGACACGAATGCGGTATCCCCCCGCGTCCGCGTCCCGGACATGATCAAACGTAATATCGATAATCTCCCCAATCCTGTAGCCGCCCGCCGCCTGATCCGGCGCCAGCGTAAATGCGTCCCTGTCCCTTCCCATGCGCGCGACCGTTTTCATCTGGCCGAACCTGGCCGTGAATTTAGCGCTGACAGACGGCAGGCGCAGCGGGGCCACCCACCCCCGGATGCTGGAATAATTGTGCATGGGCCTAGCGTTGGTCACGAGGCCGCATTTCACGGTAAAGGCGGAATTGGGAGGGACATTGAAATAAAGGGAATTGGGTTCCTTGTCCGTTTTGAAAACCGTCCCGTTGGAAGACGAGCAATCCGCCAGGAGCGGATAGCACCTGACGGAAAAAGCGTCCGTCACGGCAGACAGCCCGGCGGCGTACAGGCGGTTGACCGCTGACGTATCCGTTGCCGCCCCCACGGTCAGCGGGATATTGATGCCTCCGTTGGCGTTGACGGCCCCTGCAAAAGTCCCGGACTCAGCCGTCAGATTTTTTAATTCGGCATTTTCTCCTTGCCTGATGCCGTTCTGGCCCGGCAGCCTTGGAACGGCTGTTTTGAAAACCTGGGTGATCAAAGCGTCTTCATCGGATACTTCTACGGCGTCCGTCGGGGCCGCAAAACCGTATTGCCCTTTTTCCCCTGCTTCCAGAATAAGCATGGACGTCTCTCCGGAATTGAAGATGGCGCTTACAGTACAAGCTTTTGTACAGGTCATGACATAGGAACTTCCCTTAATGGTATCAACTTTCATAAATGAATGATTTTTTTACTATTGATAAAACTCCGGAAAAATCATCAGGCATAAAACGTTGAGGCGTTCCTGAAGGCATATGCGGACGGTTTCTCCCGGATTCGGGAAAATTCCGGAGGGGAGTTAAGTCGGCTTGTTAAAAAATAGCCGGCTCTGGCATTTCCCCATAAAAGGCGGCGCAGTAAATAGGCTGGGCATCAGGAAAATATAAAGCCTTCCCTCCGTATTTCTATTGATGCCTGCCCTGTAGAAGCCGTTTACCCTTTCCCAGGAGGCATCTCATTTTGGAGATGAACATCCGGCCGGGATCGTTTTGCTTCCGGAAATCCCTGATGTCATCTTTCCACGGAGATTTCTTCCAATACTTGTAGAACAATCCGTAATCCTGGCGAATACTGTTGGGATGCCAGGGTTTGGGATGGCCCCAGTAGTGGATAATGCCCGGCCGCCTGGCGGCTTCCAGCAGGTCTGCCGGCTTCAGGGGATTATTTCTGAAGCTTTTCACGCCTTCCCAGCGAATGGACCAGATAGCCCCGTCGCAAATGTTCCACATGGGGTGAAGCAACAAGATACGCTGCTGATAGCATACATTCAAAATATCCTGATCCTGCCAGGAAAGGCGGTGAATATTGTTTTTCGCCCAGGAGAAAACCTGGGATTCAAAACGTTCTTCGCGTATTCTTCCGATATGGTAAAGAATGACGCCGGCATTGATGTAAATGGAGTCCCGGTCCAGATTCATTTCTCTCTTCCAGCGTGAAAAAGACTCCTCGGATAAATCTTCCGTGGTGAAAACGCCGGCAATGAGGCAATCTCCGAATTCGGATTCATACATGGGGCTTATGTCCCTGTTGAAAATGGTATCAATATCCACGTAAAGGGCGCGTTCTACCGTGGCGGGAAGTTCTCCTGCGAGGCCAAGACGGTAATACGTCGCTGCCGACCATTTGGAACCGACGGGGAAATCCGTATATTTATCCTTCATGTCAATGAAGTGCAAATGGAGATTGTAGCCCTGTTGCAGGGAATGGAAACGGGCCGTATTATCCCCGCTTAACCCGCCAGTCATGATGTAAATATCGGCATGAACGCCGGGCGGCAAATTCTCCATGAGGGACACAATGCTCACGCCCGTTCCCAGCGCGCCGTTATCGTCTGTAGCGTATACGATATTCATGAGCGTGAACGGACTGGATCTTGGTGTTTGCTCTCCATTCCGTTATTGGTTTGCAGCCGGAAAAACAGGGAGCGGCCCATCCTTTCCAGGCGGTCCAGCCATTTGCAGGAGAACATGGTTCTGTCCATGAGCGCGGAAAATGACTGTTCCATGCCTGCCCTTGCGGAACACGCTTTCATATAGGAGTCCAAAAACGGCCGGTTCAGGCATGGGTGCATGATTTTCCTGATCCTGCCCGTCAGGGAAATCCTCTCCTCTATGTTGAGCGATAACAGTCTTTTGGGATGCAATTCCCTGATGACCAGATAATGAACGGCAAATTGCCATTTGGGATTTTTCATGGCTTCAAGCTCATTCAGCAGAGGCGCAATGAGCGAGTGGAGGGAGACATGCTGGTAATGTTCATCATGCATGGCGGAAGAAGCTCTCTGCCTGTAAATGGAGGTGACGGAGCCTCCCAGCCCGATCAGGCCTGTCCCCCGCATGCACCGTGTCCAGTACAGGCCGTCTTCCCCATAGGGCATCGCTTCTTCCCAGGGGGGAAGCCGGGACGCAAGAAACGAATTCAGGATTACACTGCTGGAATTCATGAAAAGCACTCCCCGTATCCCCAGCCTCCGGATAGATTCGGGATAAGATGGAGGGCGCGGCGGGATGGCCTCCAGTTCATCCCTCATGTAGCGGTTGGCATAGGCCAATATCTCCGGATGACGGTTGAAAAAATCGGCTGCCAGCTCCAGATGCTCGGGATACCAGTAATCGTCTCCGTCCAGGAAAGCGATGTAAGCCCCCACGGCCTTCTTCATCCCTGCGTTTCGCGCCCGCGACACGCCGCCGTTAACTTGGGAAACCAGGCGAATTCTGGGGTCATGAAAAGATTGAATGATGGAAACGGTCTCATCGGAAGAACCGTCATCCACGATGATGATCTCAAAATCCTGAAATGTTTGAACCAGTACTGACTGAAGGGCGGCAGCAATATAATTCTCCAGATTATAAGCCGGGATAATAATGCTGAAGAACGGTTTCTGCATGTAAGGGGAATGATGAACTGCTTCGTGAGTGGAACGGGAACCAGGATATGGAGAACATGATTCTGATGGGGTTGTAACTATCGCAACCGGTGAATGGCGGGGGACGAATCCATCGTTCCTCCCATGATTCATCAGCGCGCGAATGAACCTGTCATAGCGAATTCCAAATCCGATTGGGAAATTCCGGGTTCAGCATGAATGAACAGAGAATTATCCCAAGACCTCATGGAACCGGTGGGGTGTGGAGGTATTCCGGCTGGGTCTGGTTCTAAGAGTTCTATGATTCTAAAAAATAATTGCTTATGAAAAAATGTGTGTGTTGGGAGCAGTAAGGGAAAGCAGAATCTTTCGTCCTGTTTTACCGGCTTCGGGTTCCCGCCCGCAAGGGGGGAGATTCTTGATGACAAAACGTCCGCGCAACATAAGTTCCTTGGTGTAAAAATCAACCCTTGACCCCGGATTTGGAATCCGGTATGAACATGATGTCTTATATGTAAACGGGGAAGAGCAATATTCCTTTCGTTTTTTTCACTTCCTTTTCTGCACTTTTTTTCATGAATTCTTCGCGACTCCCTTCCATCAGCATTATCCTGACCGGGCATAATGAGGAGAGCTGCATCAGGGATGCCATCCGGAGCGTATTCGGGCAGGATTATGAAGGGCCGGTTGAAATCATCCTTTCGGATGACGGCTCTTCCGACGGGACCTTCGCCGTCATGCAGGAAATGGCGGCTCAATACAGGGGGCCGTACCGGGTAATCTTGAACCGGAATGAAACGCCGCTGGGGCTCGGGCCTCATATCCGGCAGGCGATTGGTCTGGCTTCCCATGAATGGATTCTCCGTCAGGATGGGGACGATTGTTCCTTCCCCTGGAGATGCAGGCTTTTTGCCTGGGCGGTGATGGAACGCCCGGATGCCGTGGCTGTGGTCAGCCAGATGACCAGCGTCTATGAGGAACCGGGCGTTGCGTTTGAATTCCCGGCCTTCCCTGCTGTTCCGCGGGAAATGCCGGCTCTTGCGCTTCAGGAGGGGGCCTTTTCTTCTGCCGCCCATTACGGCGGAAGCATGATGATCAGGAAGAGCGCCTGCGAATGGGGCAACTCCCTGCGGATGACGGCCAGTTTTGAGGACGATTTGATGGGTTTTCACGCATGGCTTCAGGGCAATATTTATGAAATGCTGGGTACATCCTTATATTATTACCGGTTTGCCCTTAAAAATATTTGCGCCGTCAACAGCGCGTTCCGGTTTGCCGACATGCGGACGGCGGCGGCCTTTGAAAAAAGGGAGCTGGAAATGAAAAGCCAGTTGAAAAAAAGCAAGGAGGCGGGACTGGAACTGTGCGGGGAATTACTGGAGGGCCTTGCTCCGGTTTTTCGTTCGCGGGAAGAACTGCTTGCTGAAATGGAGGAGAGGAGAAAAATAATCAACAGCATTGACCGGCAGCAGGATTGGTGGAGTTATTCCTTTGGGCGGAGATGGGCCTTAAGGCGGCCGGGATGGATGGGGATCGTCCACTGCCTGCCGCAGAAGCTGTATTTGTTCTGCATGGTCTTCTTTTTCAAGCTCAGGAAAGTAAAAAGGGCCGTTTGCGGCGCCCGGCAGGATTTGGAATAAGGGTAAGGAAACGCTTGAAGAAGGAGGGGAACTTTTGCTCGGACGGGTTCTCTCCGGTCCGGCGTTGTTTTTGATGGAGAGGGGGGCGGAAGATGGCTTCTCCGGCTCGAAAGAAGCTGGATTGATACGTGGCGGTTTTTCTCCGGAAAAAGAAAAAGCGCCTTTCCAGAAAAGATGGAAAGGCGCGGTGACAGGCTCAAGGGGGAGATCCCGAATTAGTACACGTCCCGCTGGTAACGGCGGTGCTGTTTCATGTCCGCCACATATGCCGCGGCTTCCTCCGGAGTTTTATGGCCCCAGGTCTGGATGACTTCATGAAGGGCGTTGTCCACGTCCTTCGCCATGCGGGAGGCGTCCCCGCAGACGTAGAAGCAGGCGCCGGCTTCCAGCCATTTCCAGAGCTCTTCGCCTTCCTGGACCATGAGGTGCTGCACATACACCTTCTTTTCCTGGTCGCGGGACCAGGCCACGGACAACTTCAGTTTGCCGGTGCCGGTCAACTGGTTCAGCTCGTCTTCATAACAGAAGTCGGTGGCCCTGTACGGATTGCCGAAGAACAGCCAGTTGCCGCCCTTGGCGCCGGAGGCGATGCGTTCCTCCCAGAATGCCCGGAAGGGGGCGATGCCGGTGCCGGGGCCTACCATGATGATGGGAGTGTCCCCGTCTTCCGGCAGACGGAAATTCTTGTTGGTATGTACGAATACCCTGGCCGTATGGCCCGGCTGGAGGCGGTCCGCCATGTAGGTGGAACAGACGCCGCCGCGCTTGCGGTCACGGGCCGTGTAGCGCACCGCGCCCACGCACAGATGAACCTGTTCGGGATGGGCGTTCGGGCTGGAGGCGATGGAATAAAGGCGCGGCATGATCTTTTTCAGAATGCCGGTGAAAGCTTCCGCGGATTTGAAGGAAGCGGGATATTCCGTGGCCAGATCCAGCATGTCCCGGCCCCACAGGAAATCGCTGAGGGCGTCTTTATCCCCGGCCAGAAGCGCGTCCAGCTCCTGGCTGCCGGAGGCGGCGGCCCATTTGGTCAGCAGGGCTTTGTTGACATTGGTAATGTCATAGCAGTGAACCAGAGCGTCCTTCAGGCTTGCGGTTTCCCCTTCCGGCGTGGGAACCTGGGAATCCGGGCTGAGGCCGAGCTTGTCAATCAGAGCGTCCGCCAGGGCCGGATCATTGGAGGGAATGACGGCCAGGGCATCCCCGGCAATGTAATTCATCCCGGAACCGTCCAGGCTGTATTCAATGTGGATGGTTTCCTTGGGGCTGCCTTCCCCGGTGATATGCCTGACGGAGAGGACGGGAGCGGGAAACGGATTTTTTTTGCCGTATGGTTCAGTGGTCATGATGATGGAGGGGGGGTGAAAAAGAATATTACCAGCGGATAACGGCGGCGGACCAGGTAAGCCCGGCGCCGAATGTGACCAGGACAACGTTGTCTCCCTTGCCGAATCTGCCGGAACGGCGCGCTTCGTCAAAGGCGATGGCGACGGCGGCCGCGGACGTGTTGCCGTACTTCTCAATGTTCACGAACACCTTATCTTCAGGAATGGAGAGGCGCTGCGCTACGGCGTTAATGATGCGGAGGTTGGCCTGGTGGGGAATAATCAGCTGAATATCGTCCGCCGTGAGGCCGGCGCGTTCAATGACGCTGGCGGCGGAGGCTTTCATGCGCGTGACGGCATGGCGGAAAGTCTCATTGCCGCGCATGGCCAGGGTGGCCAGGCGTTCATGGGCGTTTTCCGCGGTGGTGGGGCAGCGGGAGCCGCCGCCCGGAATCTGGAGCAGGTCATGCAGGGAGCCGTCCGAACCGATATCCGTGGCAAGGACGGAGCCTTCCCCCTCTTCCCCTGTGGAGGCCTGGAGCACGGCTGCTCCGGCGCCGTCCCCGAACAGGACGCAGGTGCTGCGGTCCTCCCAGTTGACGACGGTGGAAAGTTTTTCCGCGGCGATGATGAGCGCCGTCTTCATCTGGCCGGTGCCGATGTACTGGACGGCAGTCTTCATGGCGAACAGGAAGCCGGAGCAGGCGGCGGAAATGTCAAAGGCGGCGGCATTCTTGGCGCCCAGGGCATCCTGGATATAGCAGGAAGTGGAAGGGGTGAACGTATCCGGCGTGATGGTGGCGACGATAATCAGGTCAATATCCTCCGGCTTCAGCCCGCAGGATTCCAGAGCGCGCTGGGCGGCCTTCGTCCCCATATGGGAAGTGTACTCGTCAGGGGCGGCGATGCGGCGTTCCACAATGCCCGTGCGTTCAATAATCCATTCGTGGGAAGTGTCCACCATCTTTTCCAGATCCGCATTGGTCAGGCGGCGTTCCGGAACATAGGAACCCGTACCGATAATCTTGACGGGCAGTCTTTTAAAGGGAGTATCAGAATGTGCGGCCATAGCTTTGGGCGTATGATGAACAGAAAACGTCCTGACGTTTTATGTGGAAACAGTCTAAAAGAAAGCGGGCCTGATGACCAGCACAAAACGCAGCACTCCTTCCATGCCGTAAATGAATGGCCTACAACAGCCACCCCTGGCCGTTGGCGGGCGGCGCGGCTCCCATCTTGAGATAGGCGGAAGGCATCGCCACGCGCCCCCTGGGGGTGCGGCTGATATACCCCTGCATAATCAGGAAAGGCTCGTGCACGTCCTCCAGCGTGGAAGCGTCCTCCCCTACGGCCACCGCCAGGGAGGAAAGGCCCACCGGGCCGCCGTTGAACTTGTAAATCATCGCTTCCAGCAGGCGCTTGTCCATCTCGTCCAGGCCGTCGTCGTCAATCTCAATCATGGTCAGGGCGTCGTGCGCCAACTGCTCCGTAATCACGCCGTCGCCGCGCACCTGGGCGTAATCCCGCACCCAGCGCAGCAGGGAATTGGCCACGCGGGGCGTGCCGCGGGAGCGCAGCGCGATCTGCAGGGCGCCCTCCGGGTCCACGGGCACGTTCAGCAGCCCCGCGGACCGTTCGATAATGGCGCACAGCTCCTCCCGCGTATAATAATCCAGTCGGTTCACCAGGCCGAAGCGGGAACGCAGCGGGCTGGTCAGCATCCCGGCGCGGGTGGTGGCCCCCACCAGGGTGAACTTGGGCAGGTTGAGCTGGATGGAGCGGGCGTTCGGCCCCTGGTCGATGATAATATCCAGCCGGAAATCCTCCATGGCCGGGTACAGATACTCCTCAATGGCCGGGTGCAGGCGGTGGATCTCGTCAATAAACAGAATATCCCCCTTTTCCAGATTGGTCAGCACGCCGGCCAGGTCTCCCGCCTTTTCAATCTGGGGGCCGGAAGTCGTATGAATGCGGCAGCCGACGGCATTCGCGATAATATTGGCAAGCGTCGTCTTCCCCAGGCCCGGGGGACCGCTCAACAGGATGTGATCCAGCACGTCGTCGCGCTGTCTGGCGGCTTCCACCATCAGCATCAGGCGGTCCTTAATCTTCTCCTGGCCGCAGAACTCGCTGAAAGCGGGCGGTCTGAGGGACAAATCAAAAGCGGAGGAGGGGGCCTCCGTGGTGCGTGTGTAAAAGGACTCTCCCATGCGCAGGACTAGCAAACCCGTCTTTGGGGCATCCGTCAAGGGGGAAGTGTGGTCGGGAAACGCCTTTTCCGGGACATGCCGAAAGCCTTTGGCCTTTTTTGAGGACGGAAGGAATGCGGAGCCGCGGAAATGATGATACTCGGTGAAACGGCATGTTCTGCCTTCTCTTCTTACAGTGTGGATTCCCATTTCTGCCGCGTTTTCCCGGAACTCGCGGAATCCTTCAGTCTTCTCTTCCCGTCTCGCTCCTGAAACTTCTCAAACGGCTGCAGGTCAATTCTAGAGCCCGGACGGAAGCAAGCTTATCAATAGAGGTTCTTACCTGAACCTTGCCCGATTGCCCGGAAGCCGCAAAGGTGGAGAAAGAGAAAAATTCTTATTTGCTCCGCGGGAAAAACAGGGCAGGGAGGGAGGAAATCTGCCATGCCCTCATGGATAATTTTTGTGAACCACGGAAACCTGTTCCTTTCAAAACTTCTGAAAATACGCTTCGTTGCTGTTTATGCCCGTTGAAGATTTCCTCGCGCTGCCGGGGCGCTTTTCATCCTTTTCGAGCAACAACCGGAAACGTGAAAAAACTCGGGGGAAACGGAAAATTCCTTCCGGATGAAAAAAAGATTGCCAAACCTCTCTTCTGCCGTTATTCTACCTCTGCTTTCCTATCTAGCACAATCTCTAACGGGCAGGTGTCAGAGTGGTCGAATGAGCACGCCTGGAAAGTGTGTGTACCGCAAACCGGTACCGAGGGTTCGAATCCCTCCCTGTCCGCCATCAATTTTCTACCGCAATGTATTTGTAATGAATATATTGCGGTTTTTGTTTGTAGGAGTGTGGGGAAGAAATGGGGAAAAATCTTTTCTCCTGTCACCCTCTCATGATCGAATATCGTTACGTTATATAATCGTCAAATTCTCATTTACATTGTACAACTTATTTGTACAATAGGGCTATGACAACGATCACATATTCGGCCGCCCGTAAAGAACTGGCCGCAACCATTAAAAATGTCTTGGAGAATAGGGAACCCGTAACCATTTCAAAGAAGGAAGGGAAGGTCATCATGATGTCTCTGGATGACTGGAATGCCTGGCAGGAAACGTTCGCGCTTCTTTCCAATCCTCACATGGCTCAAAAACTGGAACAAGGCATTGCAGAGTTCAATAACAATCTTAATATCATTCAGAAGTCTCAGGAAGATCTCAAATCTCTGGAACAATGATCATTGGATTCAGTTCCCGTGCTTGGGAGGACTATCTCTATTGGCAAAAAGAAGATAAGAAGGTCCTCAAACGGATCAATCTTCTCATTGCCGATGCCGGGAAAAATCCAACGGGAGGCATCGGCAATACGGAAGCCTTGAAGCACAATCTATCCGGCTGGTATTCCAAACGCATTACCCAGGAACACAGGATGATCTACAGGGTTTCCAGTGATATGTTGGAAATTATTTCACTGAAAACACATTATGGGATTTAGTCTTCTTGTTCGCTATTAATTTTCCGCCGCAATGTATTTGTAATGAATACATTGCGGTTTTTGTTTGTAGGGGCGTGGGGAAGAAATGGGGGAAATTACTGGTTTATTCCCTGTTTTTGATATTGCAACGAAGAATTTTTTCATTACACTGAAATAGTTTAGAGGAGTCAAAACTATGAGTGATGTGTCCTATAAAGCCAAGCCTTCAAAATTAGTTAGTGTATCAAGCTTAAATCTTGACTTGGAAAATTTTAGATCTCAGCCACAAAAATCAGAAATAGATTCGATAAACAATTTAATACTGGCCAGTCCTGAGTGGTTTTGGGGATTGATCAATAGTTTTCTTGAATTTGGGTATGATAGCTTAGAAGGCATTGGTGTCTTAAGAACAGAATCTAAGAAACTCATTGTACTAGAAGGTAATAGAAGGATTGCTGCATTAAAAATAGTACTTGGTCTAGTTAATAGAAAAAAAATATCAATACCTCCAAGCATTATTGATAAAATATCAGTTGCGAGCGATGATTTGTTATTGGCTCTTCGTAAAGTACCATGTTATATTTATGATTTAAATGAACGCGCCGATCTAGAACGCATTATTAATAGAACACATAGTCCTGAAGATAAAGCAGGGCGCCTTAGTTGGGAATCAATTTCTAAAGCAAGACGAAGTCGCTCGCAAGGCAATCCAGAACCAGAACTTGATTTGTTAGAACATATTTTCAGAATAGGGAACAACCATAGTGAAAGCATGGCTTCTAAATGGAATTCCAAATATCCATATACCGTTTATACAGAAACCATTTCTCAAACAGCAAAGACATTAGGTATATCGATATATGATCTACGTGATCGTTATCCAAATGACATACCGGAGGACATTGTAAAGCTAATTGACAAACTTATCCCTGAAATAGGAAACGGGGAAATTCAATTTGCAGATATTCGTACTGGAAGGAAAATAAATCCTCAATTTTATCTAGATTACGGTTTTTATAAGCTACCGGAGACTCCTACCCCACTTACTTCTGAAGAAAGAACTTCTTCTGAAGAAGAACCAACAATAGGTAATCCACCCTCAGCGGAAGTAGATACTCCTTCTTTTGGAACATCAGAACCTGATCCAACACCCAATCCTCCTCGTGCCTCGTCTCCTCCTTTCGGTTCACCTAGACACATTGATAGTCTTCTTAAGGATTTGAAACCCAAAGGTATAGAATTTGCTAAAATTAGATCATTAATTGATGAGCTAAAATCCAATCATACCGATAAAACTCCTAATGCATTTGTTGTGATTACTCGGTGTATCATTGAATTGGCATGTACTTTATATTGCGAACAAAATTCTATATCTTTAGTTAAACAAAATGGAAGCGAAAAGAAACTTGTTGACATAATCAAAGATGTACATGCCCATCTATTAAAAAACGTCCCTAACGGTAAGACGGAAGCATCTTGGAAAAGAGATATGGATCAACCTCTCACTGAACTTACGAATCCGATATATCCTCTATCTACAAATATGATGAATGTTATTGTTCATCGACGTAATGCAAATGCAAATATGAAGCCCATACGAACTTCTTTTGCTAATATTCATCTATTTTTAAAGGCTATAGGTCTTTGAGATAGGTGCCAAATTCATTTTTTCGACAAGTAAAGCATTACATTGAGGTAGCTTTACCGTATTTCCTAGAACAAATAATTCTTGCGCCTTTATTTTTAACCTTGCGCTATATTGCAAGTCAAATAGATAACATTTATTTTCGCGGTAAAGATCTATGATTTCTTGTTCTTTATCATAAGAAACTACCCACGGAGTAATTACTTCATTTTGTAACACTTTAGCTACTTCTGCATGATCAGCATGTGCATATGCATTTAAGTAAAGTTTTTGCCCCTTTCGATAATAGGGAGGATCACAATATAAAAATGCATTCTCTTGGATAGTCGGAATTTTTTCGCGAATGAATTGTATAGCATCCATATTAAAAAGTTCGATACAATCCACATAACGACTATATTCTTTAGCTAATGATAAAAGTCGTTCTTTAGGAAACCGTGCGTCTAATTTATACTTTCCACGCTGATTCTTCCCTCCAATAACTCCCCCCGAAATAACACCTGAAAAATTAGTTCTATTCAAATAAAAAAATGCGAATCCCACGTCGTCCTCATGATAATCCATCCAGTTTGTGACAATAGTGCGTTGAATGGACCATTCGGTCATATTCAGTTTTGCATCAAATATTCGTTTAGCAAAGTAATCCGGATCTTTTTTCAAGGATGACCAAAATGCGTATAATTGTGGGCATTTGTCATTTAAGTATACTTTTCTGACATAATTTTTGAAAAGTAATTCCATGGCTACCCCAGCACCTCCTGCGTAAGGTTCTACGTAATCACAACCTATCAATTCATTCTCACGAAGCAACGCCTCAATAAAGGGAGTCAACTTTTGTTTTCCCCCTGGATATCTCAACAGAGTTTTAGGATGACGATTACTCACTTGCTTAAGAAAGCTTAATAAAAACTCATAGGAAGTTCAATATTTTTGTTTTCCACGTATGCGATGTATGGAATGGAAACAGGATCATTTTTGAATATGCTTATAGGCGTCAGCGTACTTTTTTCGATATAAAAATAGTGCTACTCTTTGATAATCAATTTTCCTAAAACATCCTCTCTTTTCCTTTGATCGATTTTTTTCTGTTCCTTTTTCCAAACATAGTCATGCCAATCTTCCATACATTCTCCCCAATGGTGTGATTCTTCTGGATGAGGGATGTAGCCCCAAAATCTGTTCCAATCAGGATTTTCTTCTTTTGAATGATTGTCCATAGCTGACTGTTCTTGCTTTCAATCCCTCTAGGATTCTCTCTGTTATCTCCATTGGCATTTCTCTATATCCTGAATAATTTTCATAGGAATCATTTTAGAATTAATCATTTAGAATGATTTTAATTAAAAATGCCTTCGTACAAAACTGATTGACCTTGGAAGTCCTGGAATCTGATCATACGTAATCATGCATTTGGGAATTCTTCCATTCATTATATTCATACATTGAGTGAGATTATTTTTTTCTTATAACTTATTTATTTCCATGTGCTTGTGAATTCTATGGGGTTTCCGGGGAAACAATACATGGAATACAGCGGTATACATTTGAAAACTCTCTCTTTATCTTTAATATACATTGTATAAGACCATATTTTTCATAACTTGCTCATTGCAATATATTTGTAAATTTTGAGCACGTTTTCATAAACCTTTTTTCCTCTCTATTATTCCATTTTACAGGATCACTTGGAGGATCCATGTTTGAGGAAATGCAGATGGTAGTACACGAAGAATCATCTATACGCGGGTTATTTTATTCTGAATATCCCCAGAATTGATTATACGGATTTTTCAATATCTCCCCTTACCAATTACCTTCTTTCCTGAATAATTTCCGTAGAAATCAATTTAGAATTAATTGACCCGTACTCCTTTGATTCCAAGCGATGAGGATAGTTTGAGTGGGTACAAGGAAATGTTTAATTAAAAACGGCTTCGTACAAAATCTCCATAGAAGGATTGTACCGTGTTTCCTGTCAATAGTACGCTGTATTCCTTGTCGGTGGCGGGTAATTTATTCTGAATGTCCCAGAATCATTTGTAAGGATTTCAAAGGAATGATGGGTATTAACATCCGCAAATCTGAAAAATTACCGCAAAAAATAATTTTGCCTTACATTGGGGCAAATGGACTTTCCACTTTTCCCTGTTGATACATTTCCTAATGGAGAAAAAGTTTTCCATTTTTCGGAAAAACAATTTTGGAGTGTTTAGCGAAACACCCCCTTCATGCAGAAGGTTCTTTGTATATGTTGAGACCAAATAGGGATGGGTTGCCGATTGGGGGAGTGCGTTTGGTTTGGTGGGGGTACTGTACCGTTTGCCGTACCCTATATGATAGAGATTAAGGTATGGGCTCAGAAATGAAAAAGATGGAACCATTGCTGATTCCATCCCTTGATGATTGTTATTGGGTACAATTAGAAGCTGTACCTTGCTGAAAGTGAGGCTGATTGATTCACCTGGCTGCTTTTGGCTTCCAGAGTGTAGAATATTCCTACGTTCCAGTTTTGGTTGATAGCCCAGTTGGTGTCTGCATTCAATATGAAGGCACTTCTGTCCGACTTCAGGGAACAAATCCGCAAGATACGATGTATCCAGAGCATGAGTCTGAAAGATGGCTGCTACGCCAATGCGCATGCCGAATCCCTCTGGGCAACAAGTAAAAAGGAAGTTCTGCCAAGGATTCCCGAAGATATCGACGATGCCGAAAGGCAACTGTTCGATTACACAGAAACATTTTGTAATCTGAAACGAGCGCATTCATTGTTATCCTTCCTCAGCTCTATCCAATTCGAGAAAAGAGCTTTTCCTGCCCATCATAAAACTTTTACGACTTCTATCCAATTTTATGAAATCCTTCCAGTTTTCAGGGTGCTCTGTTATGAATTTAGCCTTCTTGTTTTGACGATGAACCAAAATGTTTTCAAGCGTTCTGCAGAACTTATAGAACAGGGGTTAAGTCCGGAATATAAGGCAATGCCGTGCGAGTTGGGGATTGGGATTCTTTGACGACCGGAGAAGCTTTTTTCTTAGATGGCGCTTTTACATTTTGAGGTGATGGGAGCGTCGATTTGGAAATCACTTTCGGAGAAGGTGGGGGTGGTACTGGTGTTGTCTTTACCGATTGGGTGGGGTCGGAAGAGGTACACGAAAACATTAATGACACGTAGATAATCAATGAAATATAGGTATGTGTTTTTATTGCCATGATGACTGATTAGTGTTATCAAAAATTGGAATCATCCGTTGTGAGGAGATCGAAGCAAGAGTCGGAATTCAAGTCCAATCCTCTATTAGTTTTTATGATAATTTGTTTGGAGTTAGCATCATATGAATGAATAACGGCTTTTTCCAAAGCAGACTGTTGCCCCCCGCTTATTTTGGTGTAAAGAGAAACAAAGTCTCCGTTTTTTAACAAATGCGGACCCTTGAGCACGAATTGATAGATATAAGAATCTCCGTCCTGTTTAAGCAGGCGTCCATGTTTAAGTTGGGGATAGCCGATGCGGAAAATGAGCTTACCCCCTTCAGTTCGGATACTTCGGGATACTTTTCCCTCCATGTCTTTTATGCAGGCGTTCATGCAGGCATCTTCATGGAATCCATTCCCTTGTCCGGAAACGGATACCGTAGTCGTCGCCAAAATGGCATTGGAAGCCAGTTCTATTATCTTCAGGCTCATGTTCAGACTCCAGTGTCCGTAGTATACGGTTTGCCCGGTAAATGATGAGGTTCTGGAATTGATTTGAAAATCCCCGCCTTCGGGCTGAATATCAAAAACGAAGTCAGCAGCTTTCAGTTGCTTGGACTTGATTTTTTCCGCAGAGGCAATTTCGTCATGTTTTAACATGTCACGTTCCGCAGACATTGTTTGATTGCCACGTTCCAAGAGGACAAATTCTTGGGATGTGCCAAATGCCTCATGGAAGGGCGTCGTAATACTTTGTGATAAAGAGGAAGCAACTTGTTGAGGGAAGCCAAATTGCCGGATTTTTCCGCTAAGTTCTTCGGCAGAGCTCATCACTAAGGATATCTTATCTTTGAATATATCCTTATGGGGGGCATACATCTTAGCACGCACGGAAACCTCCCATTCCTTTTCTTCCGTTTGTTTTTCAGATAAAACTTCAAAAGAAAGGATATCGGGGTTATGTTGATCCGTGGCCACTTCCAGTCTGAGGTGCCCTCCACCGGGATGTTTTACATTCAACAAGATGTCTTTTTTGGAGATACGGTCTCCGTACATCTGAGCCTTAGCCAGAGCCAAGGCTTGGCGGATAGCGCCCTCTTTCCTGTATCCATATCCGGTAGAGGTTATTTCCCGTATTTCCGGTTGCTGTTTAATCAGAGGAGCGGTCGCGTTCTGTTCCCGGCCTTTACACCAAGGCCAGATGAACCAAGCCGCTAAACCGAGCAGAAGAACGGCCGCGACGGCGATGAAGATAGATTGCTTATTCATGATGATTAATTGCTTTTGATTAAGTTTTTCGCTTTTAACTTAGCCAGGATTTCATCTGCTGCCAATGGCGTCAGGCCGGAAAGAACTCTCTTTTTGGCTTGCAGCTGGTCTGGGGCTTTTGCCTTCTGAGTTTGGGGAGAAAGAGCCGCTACCAAACGAGGGAATTTACCGGTCATTTTGTAAATCTTTCCACTCACCGTCGCTTCTATCACCCACATATTGGTAGCTTCATCGATTCTGGGAGTACCCATATCAAGGGTACCGACAACCACATATTGGACGGAGGGCACATCGGTGCGGAGACTGGTAATGATGCTTCTCCATGTCTTAGCAGGGATAACGTTTCCTCCCCCGTAAGCTTCATCAAGCAGGGCGCTGGTGTCCAACATGGCGCCATCAATAATTTCCTCAAATCCCTTTTCGGCAAAACGGGCAGTGAGTGCCGTGCCAAATTCTTCACGGGCCGGCGGATCCAGACGATAGGTAATTTGATCTGCCGTCACCACAGTAGAGGCGCCGGTTGTCTTAGTTTCCCGTTCAACAACAGAGGCATCGGATTGGACCGCTGTATCAGCGATGGCTCCTGCCTCCGAGGCTTCTTTAGATTTTTTCAGGTTATTTGTTTGGATAACCGTCTGGCCTTGTTTTTGCAACGCCGCCGCATTTCTTGCGGTGAAAAAGACAGCTATATCCACTGATTCCAGCTGAACGTTCGCTTGAACAGGCTGTGTTCTTTGCAAAAGATCCTTCATACGATCTTCGTCAATGACGGCAGAAAAAGTAACTGTAACTTCATCCTTTTTCTCATTGAGGGATTGGTTGTTGGTTACCTGGGTACAAATAGCTAAAATGTCATTAACGATGTGCGGTTTTCTCTCATTATAAAGTTGTCGTATGGCTGATGGCTGGGTGCTGATCATCTGCTCGATGGCATGAATGGCCGCAAAACGTTGCGCTTCATGAGCCGCATTATTTTTTCCCTCTGGCGAGGCAGTGGGAAAAACCACGGAATGAGAGCCTGTCAGGGGTAAGTCTTTTGCTTGGGTGACTAAGGAACAGGCCACTAAAAAAATAAGTAAAATAGCTTTCATATGTTTGGTATTCAGTAGATTAATTGTTTAATTAACAGATGTTTGTTGGATAATGGGGTTGGTTTTTTTTCTCTTTTTCAGCGTAATAGCAGCGGAACGGAGCATTTTGATGGTGGCGTCTTCATAATTGATCCAAGAGGATTCCAGCTTGATGTCTGTGGGGTAAGTAGAACTCACTGCATCCTTAAATTTTATCATGATGATTTCCCGGTCCCCTTGTTTAAGGCGTAAGCCGCAGAAGGCAACGAAAGCTAGTTGTTTTTGGAATTTGTTACTTTGCATGGTATGGGTAAGAAAGCCGGGGAAAACGACTTCCAGCGTGTAGTCCGGCTTTTTCAGTAAGAAATCCTTACCGGTCGGCTCCGGGTTACCGGACTCCTTCTCATGAGCCACGTTGTCTTTCAGGGCTTCATCCATCACTCGGCCGGTATCCTTAATCCGTTCGCTCATAACGTAGAAAATTTTATCTCCTCCGCCCGACCAAGGAAGTATGGGAACCTTGACAGCGGAATAGAAGGAAGAAGAGACCAAAGAAGACAGATAAGCCATGTAGCTTCTTTCTCCCGCAGCTTTGTAGTTTGTGGGGATTTTTTCCAATGCTCCCTTGTCGACTCGTATTTTGTCAATGCCCAGAGTCTTTGTGGCCATTAAGGAAGAGTAAGGGGCCTTACATAATTTGATGAACTCCGGAATGAGCTTCTTTTCGTAGAGGTGGTGAAGCAGGGCGTTTTTTTTGCTCTGAGAGGCTCTCCCCGGTACGGCATCAATGGCAACAACTCGTCCCGGAATAGTGGCTAAAATCCTTCTGTCTTTAAAATTACAGATAACGAGGTCGAACCCGATTTCCGCAAGGATTTTTGAGTAAGCGCTTCCTGTTCCCGCTTCATATTGGGATTCAACATGTTCATAGTTCAACGCGCAGGCGAATACAACGGAATCGGAGGTAACGGAGTTAGAGAAATCGGCTTCCGGGTCTTCCGGCATATAGTCGAGTATCCGGCGACCGTCCTTTTTACGCTCCTTCAGTAGACCAGCGTGCATGGCCTTATGCAGATTGCTGATGTTGTCTTTCCCTACTTCTTTTGAAGTAGAGGGACCATAAACATAACCAATAGGAAATTGCTTTTTGGTCGTATTCTGTTTGATTGCTGAATAAAACCATATCCCGGCAAATTCCGCGCAGGGACGGGCCGTGTTTTCCTTTTCTCCCAATGAGGTGGAAACGCCAAATGAAATTAGGAATAACAGAAGAAATCGTAGAGGGGTGTTCATGGGGAGAAAGCGGGGGAATTATTCTATCAATGCCTTGCTCTACATAAAGGACAAGGCATTGATAGAATGAATATGTATTGTTTTTGCTATACTCAGAAAGAGAAGTCCATGGAAGGCAGAGAGGCCGGGATGGTCTTCATCGGCGGCAGTTTGATTTCCAGCTTTTTGTTTACCTCATCCTGTAAGGCAGTCGTGTCTTTCATCAACTTGTAATCTTTAGGTAGGGAGGTTACGAAGTAGACAATCGGACGGAATTGGGTGGCCAAGATCGCCTTCTGCGCGGAACTCGCGCTCTTCATCAATTTGCTTAACTTAAGACCAAGCTCCGTATTGGAGGCAGCCAGCTTGCCTTCTTCTATCAACGCCTTATTTAAAGTTTGGCGACTTTGCCTCCAAAGGTTGAGCTTCAGCTCATTCTTGCTTTGAAGTTCGACGGCTTTTTTGTTGATCATTTTCTGCCTTCCCGCCATGGATTCCATGATGGAGGTCAAAGCGGAAGCATCGTTGGGATTGGATTTCAGATTATTGATTTGAGCTTCAATTTTAGCAGCATCTTCTCGGTTTCCGAGGGCGTTCAAAGCCTGTTGCTGAGACTCCAGCAACATGATAGTCGCCTTTGAATGTTTGGCGGTCAGTTTGTCTTGGGCCGCCGTCAAGTCATTAACACCGGGTAGGGAATCCACATTGACTCCTGCCAACTTGGCAAACCCAGGCATGCTGGAACAGGATCCCAAAAACAAGGGGACTACCGTAGAGATCACTAAAGCACATATAGTAATAGATGGTTTCATAATGATTTGTTAATTAGATTGTTGTTGGCGCAGCTGGTCGGAGTATCTCTACACGGGTTCTATACGAAGAATGGCTACGAGAGACTTTCTCAGCTATTGGCGTTAATATATCTCCCAAAGAGATTTTTGTAAACATTAAATATCGTAAAAAGATAATTTACTTGAGATTGTTCTTGTGGCATACTCCTCTCATGAAGACGCATGGAACAGGCGTTCGGTCTGCGAAGAAGTTTGAAAAATGGATGATGGACAATGGATTGAGTTATTCAAGCATTGCGTTTGCCTGTGGAGTTTCGGAGCGTACGGTACGTCAATGGATATCTCAAAAAGGTATTCCCGAGAGATTTTCCCATTGCCTCAAGAGCATGGTTGAGTCCTCCAGAAAGACAGTTTCCTTCATTGAAGGAAACAGGGAAGACGGTCTCAAGTTCGAACTATCTCTGGAGGATCATGCAAAATTGTCCCGCAAAGCCCTGGAATCCGGTTGTTCCCTTGAGGAACTCGTTGCCCGTCATCTCCATTCCATCCTCTAATAGATACTTCATGTCTCCAACAGAGATGCTTGTTGCCTTGTCTTTTCCGGGAATTGTGATAAAATCCCTTCCATGAAACAAGAGGGGGATCAATCCATATTCAAGATGGGAGTTAAACGATGGCTCAAAGAGCAAAATCTTGATTACAAATGGATGGCTGACCAATGCGGAGTTTCTGAAATTACTGTTCGCAATTGGATGTCCCAGAAGATAATTCCCCCATTGAAGCAACAGCTGATTGAACGGGTGATGGTTCAGATGCCAGCCGCGCAACCGACATCATCTCCCAATTCCATTCCCGATATTCAGGTAGACGTTTCCTTGTCTCTGTCGGTTAAACTTTCCCCTGAACTTTACAAGCAGCTTGAAGCCAAGGCGTCCCAGCAGGGGATATCCTTGGGAGACATGGTGGCTCGGTCCATTTCCTCTCTTATCAACGAACAACCGGAGTTCCCCCATTCCTCGAAAACGCGTAAAGTCGTTCTTCCTCTCCAGTCTTGAATATTTTCATCAAGCGGTATTAGATTGTGGGGAAAACAATTGACTGTCATGGAGCTTTGTTGTGTATAAAGCCCATGTTTCGCGACATGGTGGATTCATGATCGGAGCTGCATACCAACAAGGAATATTTGTCTAGGTAATATCCTCTGAAGGGCAAATTCTCTTCACTCAAAAAGGAAAACTGCTGAGATGTTCTTCTGAAGTCGTTTCCTTTCTCAAGGGAAACGCCCTCTTTATTTGTGACCATCAGGGAAGCACGCTATCCACCCATCGCTATACGGATGACGAGCCAGACAAAGCCGGTTCATCGAAAAGCATCCTCTTTTGTTTCCTGTTTGGATGTTTGATCAAAAGGAGACTTATACCAATTATATCAATTCCTGGGTAGGCTATCAAATGGGGAATACATTTAATCTAGGGGCACCATGCCTTTGGCCGTACCCTGTATGGCTGGGAATAGGGGGGATGGATGTAGAAATGAAAAAGGGAGGAATCAGCAATGATTCCTCCCTTGGTGAGGGAGTTTAACCTCTTAATAATCTTCCATCATCAAAAATACTTTCAAAAGAATTAAACTTGGGTTCCTGTTTTTCTTACCCGTTTGCAGCATATTTGATGATTAAAGGGAATTGTCGGGATTGCCGAATCTCTTTACTCGCTTAATTCGGTGATGTCGGTTTCAGGTTTCGGGTAGCCTTTGTCGGCAATCCATTTTTTCGTTTCCGCCGCCATTTCGGGGGTGACGTTAAAGTCGTACTGGGCATAGTCGCCGATGTGGAATTTTCCGGGCTTGAAGAATCCCCATTTCTCAAAGAAGTCCGTCAGGTCGGTTTTTGTGACGTCACAGCATGCCTTGACGAATTCGAACTGGTATTTGACGGTCTCGTTTCCTCCGTAGTTTCCCGCGTTGTTGCGCAGGTACTCCATGACGTCAGGATAGAAGTCGGGGTGTCCGTTTTTGGTAAAGTAAAGATGGAGCTGCCACAGGGGAACCAGCTTGTTGAAAACATCCTTGGATTGCAGGTAGGCGATTTCCCCTCCGATGATTTCCTTGCGCGCTTTGTCGTAGCTGCCCTGGCGCTTCAGGCGGCTTTCATTGCCTGTTTTGGCTGCGGCCTGCAGGGAAAAGATGTTGTTGCTGACTTCCGTCATGCCGCCCCAGGTCATCGGGCGCATTTGCATGACGTGTCCTACTTCGTGGGAGAATCCCCAGCAGGCATCGCCCTTGAGAACGTTTTCGGGGTCGGTTACCATGCGCATTGTCCCGTCGTTTCCGAGGTAGGCGACTCCGTCTCCGTCGCGGAACATGTAGTAGTTGAAGTTCACGCGGGCCAGGACACGGTTTTCCGGGATTTTGCCGTATTTATCCAGGCCCATCAGCTGGTATTGGATGCCGATGAGCTTGTCGTAGGCGTTGATGAGTTCGGTTCCGCGGTCTTTGGTGAATTTTTTCAGGAATTCTACGGGGTAGGCAACCTGGATGGATTTTCCCCGGGCATCCATGATTGGAGAGACGGCCTGGTCAAGCAGGCGAACCCAGTCCTTGTTGGTGTCGCCCCGGGTTGTGTCAAAGTAACCGTTGGCTTTGCCGGTTACGAAATGGACGGGGATTTTCGGCGCCTTGCCGGCGTCTTCGGTGAAATAGCTTATATAGGCGTTGGCGGGCGTTTCCACGTCAATGATGTTGATTCCTTCCTTGAGAGGAATCTGCTTTTTGTGCAATCCCCAGCCGTTGGGGTCTTTTGTGGGCTGCACTCCTTCGGCCGGCTTGCGCATCAGGTTTGGCAGCAGGAGGCTGATTTCCTGCCCCTCCGTCTTGCCGACCAGGACGACATGCCGCCCCTTTTCCAGATAGACGCCCGTCATGTTGTCGTATTTGCTGAATCCATCTCCGATTCTGAGATTTTTCCCCGTCTGGCTTGGTGAGGGGAGGGCCCGGTATTCGGCATACAGGTAGTCCGGCTTGTAATGGCCTGCCAGGATTTTGGCCGCGAGTTCTTTCATCGCGTCAGACTGGAAGGCGGAGGTGTCTTTCACATCCGGCTTCAGGGAGGTGCAGGAGGAGTCTTTGAACAGTTTGAGGTCGTTGCCGATGTGTTCCGGCGTGTTGGCGGCAAATACCGCTGCGAGCGACAGCAGGGGAAGGGATAGTAATGGAAGGATTCGGTTCATGACAGTACGGGAAGCAGGTGATTCTGCGATGGTACAAGATACAGGTTCCGTTTTCTTCTTCTTTCACCATTTTTCTCTTGATGAATAAATAGGCAAGCGGTTTGTCCGGAGAGAGGCCGGGCGGTTGATGTGTGGAATGGCTTTGGCGGTGCGGCAGGGATTTTTTCAGCCGATTTCGCGTTTCCGGATATTTTCCCCGGTTCCGACGGGCGCTTTTCCGGGGCTCCGTATTCGGATGGGCACGTTTCTTGCTGGCTTGAGTTTTGGGCCGAAGCCTTCCGGGCTTCCCGGCGGCGGTATCGCGTTCCTGCCGCGCGTTCCTCTTTAGTGTTCCTTTTTCTCTGGTCTTGGCGCACATGCATGACATGGTTGTTGTGCGGCAGGGGAAAATGGAATAAGGTGGAGAGGATGATGAATTCCGTATTCAAGTGTTTGATGAGTGCCGTATGCGCCGTGGCATTGCCGGCGTTCGGGCAGGAAGAGAAAACCGGTTTCCCTACGGACAGGGCTGTGACCGTATTCAGCGCCGGGGAGGGTAATCCCTATGCGTCCATCCGTATTCCCGCCCTGCTCAGTATCGGCAAGGGCCAGCTCCTGGCATTCGCCGAAGGACGGTACAAAAATACCGACCAGGGGGAGAACGATATTATTATGAGCGTCAGCAAGAATGGCGGGAAGACCTGGTCCCGTCCCCGGGCGATTGCCAAGGCCCATGGCGCCACATTTAATAATCCGTGCCCTGTTTATGACGCCAAAACCAGGACCGTGACTGTCGTGTTCCAGCGTTACCCTGCCGGGGTCAAGGAGCGGCAGCCCAATATCCCGGACGGATGGGATGATGAAAAGTGCATCCGCAATTTCATGATTCAGAGCAGGAACGGAGGTTCTTCCTGGACGAAGCCGCAGGAGATTACGAAGACGACCAAGCGTCCTTCCGGAGTGGATATTATGGCGTCCGGCCCGAATGCGGGAACCCAGCTGAAGAGTGGCGCCCACAAGGGCCGCCTGGTGATTCCGATGAATGAAGGGCCGTTCGGCAAGTGGGTGATTTCCTGCATTTACAGCGATGACGGCGGCAAGAGCTGGAAGCTGAGTCAGCCGACTGCCAATATGAAGGGCATGGTGAATGAGACGTCCATTGCGGAAACGGATAACGGCGGCGTGGTGATGGTTGCGCGCCATTGGGGCGCTGGCAAATGCCGCCGCATCGCGTGGTCCCGGGATGGCGGGGAGACCTGGGGACAGGTGGAGGACGCTCCTGAGCTGTTTTGCGACAGTACCCAGAATTCCCTGATGACGTATTCCCTGAGCGACCAGCCTGCCTACGGCGGTAAAAGCCGCATCCTGTTTTCCGGGCCCAGCGCGGGCCGGCGCATTAAGGGACAGGTGGCCATGAGCTATGACAACGGCAAAACCTGGCCGGTGAAGAAATTGCTGGGCGAGGGCGGTTTTGCCTATTCCAGCCTTGCCATGGTGGAACCCGGCATCGTCGGGGTGCTTTATGAGGAGAACCAGGAGCATATTAAAAAGCTGAAGTTTGTTCCCATTACCATTGAATGGCTGACGGACGGGAAGGATGCGGGGCTGGCTCCCGGCAAAAAAGCTCCTGTTCTCAAATAGAGGAAAGCCGGGCAATACGTTTTTCCCTTCCGGAGGGGTCTCCGGGAGGGGGAGATTGAATGCTTTCTTCCGTAGCGGAGCGTTATGGAAGAAGGAAGGTCAGGCCTTGTTGCTTGATGGACTCAAGGGCAGGAGGGCGTACTGATGGAGTGACCGGGGTATAACTCCGGGAGGATGAGGCTATTGGAGATACGGCGATGTTCCAGCAGGGCTTCAATCATCCGGATAAGTCTGCGCGTCGTTTTTTCTGCAGGGGAGCGGTAGGAGGTAATGGGAGGAGTGATATGGTTCAGGTAAGGTTCATGAACCAGGCTGAGCAGACTTATTTCCCCCGGGATGTTTTTAGCCATGGCGGCCGCCCAGGAGATGATAGATATCAGCATTCTGCTTCGGGTGGAAATTAAGGCGGTGATACCCGTATTCTCCAGATAAATCCGGTTGAGTTCCTGGGCTGCCCTGATGGCATCCGACGGCATGCGGATGACACAGGGGGTCCAATGTTCCCCCTGGAAGGAGA